>JABUBK010000109.1_pt1 | contig 16039 bp, 11 predicted proteins | sample 7332671 | NCBI WGS metagenome assembly JABUBK01 (sample SAMN07256342, study PRJNA390944) | subsurface metagenome | isolation source: Methane hydrate marine sediment | place: Pacific Ocean: Eastern North Pacific, ODP site 1244 | collected 2002
TTACCGATTACATGGGCCAAGAGGCGATCCAAGGTTCGAGGATCTCCCCAGTTTAGGGGAGGATTAGCCCGAGCTCTAAGGGGGAGATAGAGGTAGGGCGAAAGTCCTAAAATAAAAAATAAAAAAGCAAAAAGCAAAAATTTTGGGCGGAAAATCTTCTTACCTCTAACTGCCAGAATTAGATACAAAATCGCCGGAAAGAGCATTAAGGAAGAAGTGTGATTACAAAGAGATAGACCGAAACTAAAAATGGCCAAATACAACCACCCGTCACTGTGACTGTTACTGTTACTGTAACTGCTACTTGCTATTTGCCAGCGGATGAGAAAATAAATAACCAAGCCTGTTAAAAGAGTGTGTAGAGTATAAACCTCGGTAATAATCGACTGGCTCCAAAAAACAGGGCCAAAGGCCAAGGACAAAACGGAAAGGCCACTCGCCGTCAGATTTGAGGTTAATCTAAAGACAGTTAAAAACAAAACCAAAAGGCAAAGGAGAGAAAAAAAACTTGAGGCAAAATTCATTTTAAAGGCTGGGTCAGCAAAAGGAAGAAAGCGAAAGGGTTGGGCTAAAAGAACGTAAAGGGGGGTTCCTGGTGGATGTGGAATACCCAAAGTATAGACGCTGGCAATTAAATCACCGGCGTCTGAGCCCCAATGCTGCCAGGTGTAAGAAGGGGCAAGAGTACGATAATAAATAAAAAAGCAAAAAGCAAGAAGCAAGAAGAGACAAACTAAAAGCTTCTTTGTTTGAAAGAAATGGCTAATGCGGGTAAAATTAAACATAGATTGTTATCTCGTTAGCTCGTTATACTCGTTAGATAGTTTTTTCTACTCAGGATAGCGAGATAACAAAATAGCAAGATAACTAGACCAACCACATTATAACAAATGTTAGACAAAGCTTTATCCTCTCTACTTCTGGTTTCGACTCTAGTTTTTATCGTTCTAGTCACTGCTCTCCCTGTCAACAATCCTGACATCTGGTACCACTTAAAAACCGGCGAGTACATTGTTCAAGAAAAAACCATCCCTAAAAAGGATTTTTACTCTTTTACTGCGGCGGGTCGAGAATGGATTGCCCAATGGTGGTTTTACGATGTCATTGTTTTTTTTCTCCAAAACCGTTTTGGTTTCAACAGCCTAATTTATCTGAAGGTGGCTATTGGTATCTTAATCTTTTTTGTTCTTTATAAAACCCTAAGGTTTTACCAACTTCCAGATGCTTTTATTTTGATTCTTTTAGTTTTTTCTGCCTGGATCGTGGGAACCGCCTGGGTAGATAGGCCTCATATTTTTTCTTATCTTTTTACCGTACTCCTAATGTGGGTTTTAATCTCCTATCAGTTTGGCAAAAAACGTCCCCTTTTTCTGATCCCTCCTCTTTTTTTAATCTGGGCCAACATGCACGCCTCGATCCCAATAGCGCTGGCGTTAGTAGGGTTTTTGATTATTTCAGAGGTTTGGAAAAACATCTCAACTGGAAAACCATTACTGGTTACTGGTTACTGGTTACTGGTTACTCTCTTAGCGGGCACTATTACCTCCCTAGTCAACCCCAACACCTACAAGACTCATCTCTATGTTTTTAAAATCAATCCTGAGTTTGTCTCCAAAAACATTGTTGAATGGATTCCCCTTTCTTCTTTCTTTGCCGACCTCCACATTCGGCTTTTTTTGTTCTTTGGTCTCTTAACCCTAGTATCCTTTTTCCATACTCTTTTACGTCCACCAAAGAAAAAAATTCTCAGACTCAGCCTTTTTGAAATTCTTTTAATCGCCTCCCTTTCTTATCTTTCTCTCTCTGCCCTACGTTTTACCCCTGTTTTTGTCCTCATTATTCTTCCCTTTATGGCAAAAAATCTATGGTATATGACCTGTAGCATGTGGGAAGGGGCATGTGGCAAGTGGAGTGGATTGAAACAACACGCTATCCGCTACGCGCTACGTGCTAAAATAGGTATTCTCTTTGCTATCCTTGCTCTTTGCTTTTTCCACGAACAGAGATTTAAAAGTTCCCACCTGGGAGTGGAAGTTGGTCTATTACCAGTAGAAGCGGCAGAGTTTATCGACCGGGTTCAACCGGCACCACCCATGTACCACGTCTTCAACTGGGGAGGATATTTGATGTGGCGTTTATATCCAAAATATAAAGTCTTTATTGATGGTCGGCTTGATATGTATGTGCCTGATGTCTACGACGAGTGGCTGTCTGTTGTCTTGGCCAGGGAAAACTGGAAAGAGATTTTTGAAAAATATGAGATAAACTTCTGTCTCATCTCTCAGGAGCCGGAATGGAACAAACTTGGTCAAACTCTTGAGTCCGACTCGGATTGGGTTTTAATCTACTGGGACAATCAATCTGGAATTTTTATTAAAAACGACCCCAAAAACCAAGAACTTCTTGAAGAATACGGGATGGACTCAGTTACCATCTATCACCTTACAACTCCTTTTAAACCGGGGAGAGAAAAGGAGGCGGAAAAAGAGTATCTAAAGTTTCTGGAGCTTTATTCCAAAAGCGCTCCAGCCCACAACAAGTTAGGAGTGCTTTATTTCCTAACCGACAGAAAAGAAAAAGCCGAAGAAGAGCTGCAAAAAGCCATTGAACTCAACCCTTCGTATGCCACCGCCTACTTTAACTTAGGACTCATCATAGAAGAAAAAGGAGACTACAACGGAGCTCTGGGTTTTTATCAAAAAGCAAAAGAATACGCACCTGGCTTTCCTGACATTTACAAAAAACTGGGTTATATTTATAGTCAAAAATTAAACTATCAAGAAGAGGCTGTTTGGCATCTTAAAAAATATCTCAATCTTAACCCGAATGCACCAGATAGAAGAGAAGTTGAACTAGAGATTCAAAAGAATATTTAGAAGTCATAATTTACACATCGTCATCCTGAGCGAAGCGAAGGATCCCGTCGAGATTCTTCTCCCGATTTTAATCGGGATCAGAATGACACAAAGCGCGTAACTCATGAAGATTAAAACTATGAGAAAAAAGGAGCTTTCTTATCAGGAAATTTATCGGCTCGAGAGTTCCGTTTGGTGGAAAAAATACTGGTGGAGGCAGGGAAGAGATTTTACAGCTAAACTTTTACTTGGAAAATTCTTAAAGCCAAACAAAAAAAACAAAATTTTAGATGTTGGTTGCGGTCTGGGCGAAACCTCAAGAAAACTTTCCGTCTTCGGTCAAGTCGTGGGAATCGACTCCTCTCCCGAAGCCATTAAACTTGGACTAAAAAGGGCAATAATAATGAACATAAACAACCTCTTGTTCCCCAAAAATTCCTTTGATGTGGTAACTGCCTTTGATGTTTTAGAACACCTTGAAAATGACCAAAAAGCAATTAAAGAAGTCTTCAAAGTTTTAAGAAATAGGGGAATTTTTCTTTTAACCGTTCCTTCTTACAACTGGCTTTGGAGCGAACATGATGAAGCGTTAGGCCACAAAAGACGCTATACTAAATCTCAAATTGAAAAAAAGTTAAAAAGTGCAGGCTTTACAATTCTCAAGTCAAGCTACATCATTTCTACTTTTTTACTACCAATTGCCCTTTTTCGTTTTTGGCAAAAGACTTTCAAAAAGGAGAAAAATCTTAAAACTTCATATGTTATCCTACCTCCATTTTTGAATTTTCTTTTGGCCCAGATTTTAAGACTTGAAGGAGTCTTTTTACAGGCCATTAACCTTCCTTTTGGCGTGTCCTTAGTTTGCGTAGTAAAAAAACAATGAAAAACACTACATTCTTGGAGTTTTTGAGTGTCTTACTGGTTCTTGCGACTATTAACTTTTTGTTCTTCTCAAAAGTACTTACTTCCCCAGGTGTTTTTGTGGCAGGAGACTATGGTGGAAGCGACTTTACTGACTTTTTTCTCTCGGTTAAGCACTTCCTAAATCAGTCTTTTCAAGATAAAAAATTACCTCTTTGGTCTGGTCGGATGGGAACGGGTTTCCCACTTTTGGCAGAAGGCCAGGTCCAAACTTTTTTCCCCCTAAGCTCCTTCTTCCTTTTCCTACCCTTTTACCTTGCCCATAATCTAAATTTGATCCTTCCTATTTTTTTGTCTGGTCTCTCTATTTACCTTTTTCTTAGGAGCTTAAGACTTAAGCTCCTCTCCTCCTTATTTGGAGCAGTTGCTTTTTCTTTCTCTGCACCTTTAGTCCTCCACCTCAAGCACCCACCAATTCTGGCAACTACGATTTTTCTTCCCCTAGAATTTGCTTTGATTTCCCTTTTCTTTGAAAAAACCAGCCAAAGGCAGGTCCGCCCCTGGCGGAAGAAACGGATATTTCTAATTCTTCTTAGCCTTGTTATTGGAATCAAGTTTTTAGCAGGGAGTCCTCAATTGGCTGCCTTAATTACCCTCTTTTCTGGTTGTTTTTTCCTCTTTTTAGGCCTTAAATCCCAAATTTTTCCTAAGAAAAAAGCCCTAATCCACGGGGTTCATCTTAAAGCCTTTTTTCGCTTTTTTCTTATTTTTTCTCTAATTTGCCTTTTAGGTTTTGCCCTTGCCGCAGTCCAAATCCTTCCCACCCTTTCCCTCTGGCCAATCTCGGAAAGGACTCAAAGTTTCTCAACCGAAGAAATGAGAAAATTCTCTTTAGTTGCTAAAAGTCTAACTACCTTTTTGGTTCCTTATTCCTTGGAAAACCCGGCCCATCTCCCCGCTTATTTTGAACTTGGACAACACCCCTTTTTCTGGGAAACAAACCCTTATATTGGCGTCTTAACTTTTGTTTTCAGTATCTTTGGTTTTTTGCTTTTAGGTCAAAACAACATTATTTCTTTTTTTGCTTTTTCTTCTTTGCTTACGCTTCTTTTTTCTTTTGGCCCAAATACACCGGCTGGTCTTATTTTCCGACTCCCATTTTTTAAGGGTTTTAGGGTACCGGGTCGATTTCTAGTCCTTTCCTGCTTTAGTTTAATTACCATTGCCTCATATTTCTTTGAGTTTCTCTTCTACCAGCAACTGCCTAAATTTATCAAATTTTGGGCAAAGATTTTGGGAACTTTGGCAATTTCATTTTTAATCCTTGACCTTTTCTATTTTGGAATCAATTACAACTCAGCTGTTTCGGCAAAAGATTTCGAAAAACTACCAAAGACTGTTTCCTTCTTAAGAAAAATTAGAAAAACAAAAGATTCTTTTTCCGATCGAATTTTCCCGCACGGCTTTGCTCAAGCCTACAATTTCATTTTTATCTACAACCGAGGTTGGCAAGTAAATCCTGAGGTCTTTCTTTCTTATCAAGAGGTAATTCCTCCAAATAGTAATCTTTTGTATAATCTCCCCTCGGTTACTCTCTATGCCGGGATGAGAATCGGGCGCTCAATGGTTTTTAGCCAGCTTTTATCTGATTTAATAATTATCCATGACCCTCAAGAACCAGCATTTGCTCACCACGGTCTTCTAAGTCTCTTGCGTCTCTCCAATACTAAATATCTTATCTCGCCCTTTTCAATAAAGGTGAAGGGTCTGAAAAAGATTTTTTCCGCAAAAAGCCCTTACCGAGATTTAAATTTCAAGCTTTATAAATTACAAAACAGCCTTCCCAGAGTCTTTATTGCTCCTCGGGCTAAGTATCTAGAGTCTTCGGAAGCTATCCAAAGGGAGTTGATAAGAGAAGATTTTGATCCCAAAACTTATGTCTTGATTGAAGAGCTCAATCGTTGGGGAAATTCGTCTTCAATCTTTGGATCCACCGCCGAAATTGTTAAAAGTGAGAATGAAAATCTAATTATTAAAGCCAATCTTACTAACAACGGGTTTCTAGTTTTAGCAGACACTTTCCATCCACATTGGAAGGCAAAAGTTGATGGAGAAGAAACAAAAATCCTGCGGGCTAATCTTAATTTTCGAGCAATTCCTCTTTCGGCCGGAGAACACACAGTGGAATTTCTTTACGAACCCCGCGCATTGAAAACAGGAGCAAAAATAAGCCTTGCAGCTTTTATAATCTGGTTGGGTTTACTCATTATTACGTTGCAAAAAAGACGCAAACTCTTCCTTATTCCCCAAGCTTTGGTACGTAACCGCAGCAAAAGGGCAAAAAAAGTTAAATGATTTGAATCATTTTACCGAAAAGAGCTTATTAACTTTATTAAAAGGACAAACAAAGGCTAAGCTCTTGACAAGGGTTATAAATATACAAAAAAGTAGTAATAATTTTTTACTATGTCACAGAAGATAAAAATTCGGGAAATACAATGTAAATCCGCGATGGGAAAGTGTGGTTTCCCTGGCGGTGGCTTGGCGATTAACCCTTATGTTGGTTGCGGCCATAGTTGTGTTTTTTGCTATGCCCGTTTCATAAAGCGGTTTACAGGACATACTGAAAAATGGGGCGCTTTTGTTGATGTCAGAATAAACATAGCCGAAGTTTTAGAAAAGCAGCTCCAGAAGCCAAAGTTTGAAGGTGAACGAATCTACATCGGCACAGTTACGGATCCCTACCAACCAATTGAAGAAAAATATAAACTGACCAGAAATATCCTCAAGGTGCTGATAAATTACAGAAACCCCGTAAGCATACTAACAAAATCGGATATAATCCTTCGCGATGTTAATTTGTTAAAGCAACTTAAAGAGGTTGATGTCAATTTCACTATCACTACTCTTGAGGAGAAATGGAAAAAACTGACAGAACCCAACTCACCGACAGTAAGACGCCGTTTAAAGGCAATGAAGAAATTGGTCAAAGAGTGTGTAACCACTTACGTTATGATGGGCCCATATTGGCCATTTTTCACAAATGCCAAGGCCCTATTTAGAGAATTTAAGAAAGCTGGGGCCAGCCACATTTTTACAGAGAGTTTTAACACCACCGGGGGCAATTGGACCGGAGTGGAGAAAGTACTTAAAAAGCATTACCCCAAATTCTTGCCTGAAATGCAAGAGATATTTTTTAATAAAAAGAGGTTTTACGAATTTTATAGTGAAGCGAAAAAAAAGATTGGGCAGTTGTCAAAGAAGTATAAAATTCCGGTAACAATTTATTTCGGCTTAGGACACGCGGCGAAGTTTAAGTGACGGCTCCGCCGAGTTTGACTCTGTGGTTTCCGTCCTACGTGCCTTAGGATAACTCTGAGGGGCTAATACTACCTTTCAGGTTGTATAATTCAGAGCATTAAGGATGGTTCAGATTGCGAGAGTTTAAATTCCTTAAGTTTTGTGTAAACTGGGCCTTGGGGGAAGAGGTCGCTTTTAAAAACAGCAACCGAGTCAACTGTAATTACTTGTTTAAAATCAACAGGGAAATTCACAAGCTTCCTGCCAAGTTTCAATCTATCAGACCTTTTAATTTCCCTTCGAACCCTACCTAAGGTCAGGTGAGATCTTTTAACTTTGGGCTGAAATCCAGCCTTAAGAAGACTTTTTTCAATCTGTTTTTGTAGTTTTTCTAAAAGAAAAACCTCACCCTTTAGTCCAAGGACAATAACCCGCGGTTTCTTAAAACTAGGGAAACAGACAATTCTGGTTGGTTTAATCACAAAGGGAGACATCCCTACTGAACCATCTTCAACTGCCTGATAAAGATCATTCAGTTTATCTTTTTCGACATAACCCAAGAAACTTAAAGTAAGATGGACATTATCTAGCTCAACCCACTTAATTGAAAAGGGTAAATTTCCAAGCCTGCTCAAAACCTCTGAAAGTTCTCTTTTAACTTCATCTGAAGTTTCAACGGCAATAAATGTACGGATAAGATCGTTCCTCATACCCTCACCTCAAAGATAATAACTTCTTTGTTTTCAAAAATACTCTTCAAATACGTTTTTTTAATGGGGTCAAAAATCTCTGCTTTCACCGGACTGGTTTTGTCTTTTTTAAAGAAGAAATAATCAACTTCTTCTTTCTTCAGAAAATCAACTCTTCGAAAATCTGAAGTGTTTTTATCAAGAAAAGAAGTTAAAACCTCTCCCTTTTTAATACTGTCTGGTGTATTAGCCCAATGACCCCAATAAACTTTGTTGTCAGTAAAAGCAGGAATTATCAAGCCGTCATCCGGAATAGCTAAAACATTTCTATTGGTAAATTGTTTATCAAGCCAGGAAAGGGCCAGAATTTTTTCCCTTGAAAGAAAATAGTATCCCCTAGGGTCGTTTTTCAAGAGATCAATTTTGCAATTCAGCCAATAAATGTTATGAAGTGATAAGAAAACTATGCTCAAAAGAAAGAAAAGATATGATCTTTTAAATTTTTTCAAAATCTTAAAAAGAAAAAAAGAAGCCAAAATTGAGATCGGAATATGGGCCCCCTCAATTAAACGTCTCTGGAAAAAAACAGGAAGTTTTACTAAAAATGGTAAAAGCAAAAACCAACCTGCCAAGAAGGCAAGCCTCCCCCTTTTTCTTTGACCAAGATAGGAAAAAACTTGCAATCCGGCCAATATTGCCAAAAAACCGTAGAGCAGAAAAAAATGAAAAAGGGGGGGAGAAATCTGAGGAACGTGAGTCCAGGCTTTATAAACGGGGTCTAATTGAGAGATTAAAAAGGTATAAAGAGTGCTTGGGAACAAGGTTAAATTCAGAATAAAAAAGTAAAGCCACCTCCTCTTTTCAGACTGTTGTAACAGGAGAAAGACAAGAGGAACTAAGACCAAAATAACTATATCGTAAGGGTGAATCAAAATCAGTAAATTCCCTAAACACATGCCCAAAACAAAAAGCCAAACCTTCGGTTCTTTTAAAATCCTAAATTGAACCAAAAAATAAGAAAGCATTAAGGCAACTGAGACAGTACTTTGGGGGTAAAAAAGAAGAGAAGTGAAGGTTAAACCTTCGTTGGTCTTTCGACTAACCCAAAGATTATAAAAAAGCCAATCCGATTTACGGTTAAAAATTTCCAAAAAACCAAAACCTCCGGAAAAACAAATTACTAAAAATGTAAAAAATCTCAGGTCTAAATCTTTGATAAAGTAAGAAAGAAATTGATAAATAACCAAAAGCGTCAAAAAACCAAAGACAAGCCTGGATAGATTAAAAACCAAAAAAGGTGAAAGACTAAAAGCTGAGGCAATTTTCCCCAAAAACAAAAAAAGCGGGTTAAGATAAAGTCGTCGGTGGCGTTCTGTAGTGTAGGGGTTATCAAAAACCCACTGGCCTTGTTTTGCCTGTCCAATCCAGGAGAGATAAACATACTCGTCGTCACGTCCAACACTACTGAAGACAAAACCCTCGGGTTGATTTAGATATCCCCAAAAAACAGGAATATTGGCCAGTATTACGGCAGAAAGAGCAGTTAAAGAAACCAAAATCCATTCCTTTTTCATTTATCTTCCCCCTCTTCAATGATACAATTAAACAGATGAAGAGACAAAAGAAATTTCAAAATCTTCTGGTAATTCTAATTTTAATTATTTTATTAACTATCTTTTTCTTCCCGGCAGTCATCCTCCAAAAAACATTTATCACTACCGGCTTAATTCAATCTGACTTAATGAATCAAAATTATCCTCTAAAGGCAGCTTATGGCGATTCCCTTAAAAAGGGAAAGCTCTTGCTTTGGTCCCCCTTTATCAGTAATGGTTATCCAGTCTTTGCCGAGGGTCAAACCGGGGAGCTTTATCCAATCAACCTTTTGTTTTTTAAATTTTTACCAAATTTACAAGCCTTCAACTTCAGTCTTCTTATCCACTATTTTTTCGCCGCTTTTTTTACCTATCTTTTTGTCCGAAAGATTCTAAAACTTAGTCAGGCCCCAGGATTGCTGGCCGCTCTTGTCTACTCTCTATCTGGTTTCTTTATGACCCACCTAGTCCACCCAGCCATGATTCAGGTAGCAAGCTTTATTCCCCTTAATTTCCTCCTAGTAGAGAAAATAATACAATCTGCACGTGGCACGTGGCAGATGGCTCATAGTAAAGAGAACAACGTGCCACCTACTACACTCTACGTGCTAGCTTTGGCGATTATCTTTGCTCTTCAAGCTTTGGCTGGCCACCATGAGCTTTTATACTTCACTATTGTCTTTCTTCTTATTTATCTATTTATAAGGAGTCTCCAAATCTATCAAAGCGGGTTCTTTCGCTACGTGCTACGTACTACGTGCTACGTGCTATTCTCTGGCTTCCTCGCCATTTGTTTATCCGCTGTCCAACTTTTGCCTACTTTGGAGCTGATTAAATTCTCCACTAGAAAAATCGGTCTTTCTTATCAAGGAGCCACAGCTTATCTTTTCCCCTTCTCTCACTTATTAACTTTTATCAAACCCCAAGACTTCAAATTCACCTCAGTTATGGACTACACCTCTAAATTTCCAGACGCCATCAACCTTTGGGAAACCTATGGATATGTGGGGATTATTCCCCTAATTTTGGCAGGAGTAGCAATTGTAGTCTGGATTTTTAGCATTGTTAAGAAACGCTCCAAAACTGAAATTAGAAATTGGAAAAGTTTAGCTTCGCCAAAGATTTCTCCGAAATGGGAAAATGGAAAAAAAGTTAATTTAACTTCTACTTTTATCATTCTCCTCATCATCTCTCTCCTCCTTGCCCTCGGTCGCTCAACCCCATTTTTTAAGCTCCTCTGGTGGACGATCCCGGGGATGAAGTTCTTCAAATACCCGACACGCTTTTTGATCTTTACCGAATTTTCTCTAGCAATCCTAGCAGCTATTGGGTTGGAAGAGTTAGGGTCCAGGGTTCGGGGTTTAGGGTTTAGAGTAAGAAAATCCCTGTCCAAAAAACCTATCCGCTGTACCCTATACTCTATACCCTATATTCTATTAATTCTTACTTTTCTTGATCTTTTTATCAACAATCGCCCTATCAACCCCACTATTGATCCCAAAGCCTGGTTTCAACCACCCCCTTCGGTTTCGTTCCTGAGCCAAAACCTGGGGCACGCCCGCTTTCATACTCTACGCACTACTCCTTTTGATTATTCCCTTATTGATGACATCAATGCACAGTTTGACCTCAAAAATCTGCTTCCTGCCGATTTTAATCTTCTTTTTGGCCTTCGCCAAACCGATGCCCTGGCCGGTCTTTTACTTTCACGCCATGTCCAATTAAACCATCAGGTCCCCAATAGTATTTTAAGCCTTGATGAGAAAAACAAAAACACCCTGATCCCGCCCCCAGTCTGGATTAGAATCATTTCTCTTCAGGCAGCAAAATTTCTCCTTTCCCCCATCCCTTTTGATCATCCTGTTTTAAAACTTGTGGGAACTATTCCCTTTAATAAACCACTAACTTTCAACATTTATCTTCTTACAAAAACCGGTCAGAAACACGAAAAAATCCCGGTTACAAATGTCTATATCTATGAAAATAGCCAAAGTTTTCCCCGTGCTTTCATTGTCCCCAAAGCCTCTGTCACCTCTAAAGACGAGAAAGAAATTTTAAAACTTTTGTCAACTCAAGAGATTAATTTTAAGGAAGAGGTACTTTTGGAGGAAAAACCAAAGAAAATTGGAAATTGGAAATTGGAAATCCCTCGACCTGAGCTCGGGACGAAGGTTGGAAATTGGAAACCTAGTGTAGACATCACCGAAGACACTAATGACAAAGTTGTAATTAACACTAACTCTGGAAACCCTGGCTTTCTGGTCCTGGCTGATACCTTTTATCCTGGCTGGAAAGCTTCTATTGACGGTTTACCAACCAAAATTTACCGTGCTAACTTTGACTTTAGAGCAATTATCCTGCCGGAAGGAGAACACGAAGTGGAGTTTGTTTACAAACCTTTGTCTTTTAGAATTGGGAAGATAATCAGTCTGGTAACGGGAGGATTAGTTATTCTATTCTTTACTTTAAGAAAAAAGATAAAGATTAATCTTTTCAAATTCTCTTAATCTCTTAATATCTCAATCTCCTAGTATCTAGTATTTAGTATTTAGTATCTAGTACTTCAACTTCTTCTTAATCTTTTTCACCATCCAAAGGAGTAACCCAACGCTTAGGAGGACAAATAAGAGTTTATAGGGAAAAGCCCAAAAGGAGATTTCAGCCTTATCCTGCCTCTCATCCTCGGCTCCAAAATAAATAGTGGCAACTGCTCTATACTTACCAAACAAGAGCCTTCTATTCCAGGTGGCAGGAAGCTGTCTAATGGTTTCGGGAAAAGCCCTTTTTTCTGGAACGGTTACTACATCAGTCTTATTGCCAAACCAATCAAAAATTTCAATTATCCCGTGGGGTTTATAGTGAACTGTACCTGTATTTTTAAAGCGGATCAAAAAATTGACCGGGCCCAAATTTACAAAAGGAACTTTCTTAAACTCAATAATCTCACCACTATAAGAAACAGGGCCAGCTACGGTTAAAAGGATGGGCCCAGCTACTCCGGCCTTGAAAGCAACACCGCTTACTTCCTCTCCCAAAGGCGGAGGCTCGACTTCGCCGAAAAGGGCACCGTAATGTCCTCCCGGCTCGGCGTTGTCTGGAAGGCGAATAGTCAAGTCGACTGCCTTGTGTTCTCTTGGTCCCAAGTTAAACTTTTTAGGTTCAACCTCAAGCCATTTGGAAAGAGAATAACGGCTGTGGCTATCCAAAACCATTTGAAGTCCCCCTGTCTCATCACTAATCACAATATCCCTCAGGGCTACATTGACCTCTTGAGAATTCTCCAAGGGATTAAAGAACTCAAAATCAGAAATAACTTTTACTTCACCTGGTTTAAGAAAAACTTCGTAAAGGACAGGAGAAATTTGTAAAGATAAACCTTGGGCAGAAACAGGAAAAGTAGAAAGTAGAAAGTAGAAAGTAGAAAGTAGAAAAAGAAAAAAGAGCCCGCATTTCATTTATTAAATGATAAAATAAATTCTAAAAATCCGCAAGCCTTAATATTCGTGTCTATTCGTGATTAAGATAGCCTTCCTTAAATATTCGTGTGGATTCGTGTCTCTATACGTGGGTTACTGCAAACCAAGAGACCTCGGCGCGGTAAGTTCCGCTAAGTTGGGTAGTAGCTACATCCAGAACATAAAGGACCGTCAGATTTTCAGCCTGGTTACTCCAGGTGACGTAGTTGTTAACAAGTTGAGCTCCACCCGAGGTAGTAGTAAAGCTTGAATAGTTATAATCGCCTGCACCGTCGTGCCAAACTGCGTCATTAATCGGACCAGAAAGCGAAAAACCCAGCCCTCTAGTTGTCGCTGCTGTCCATGGGTGAGGGTCAGGAGGAGTACCTGCTGGTTTATCGGTAATTGATTGGTAAGGTGTTGTTGTTTTAGTCATATAGTTACCAGAATAGTTATAGAGTTTCCAACCTTCTATGGAGTTTGAGGTTACGGTCACATCACCGGCGACCCAGTCAGGAGATCCCGGAGTCACATCTCCAAAATTAACAGAATCTGAGCAAGAAATAGCAATAACTGCCTTGATTGTAGCCGTAACTGTAGTGGTACAAGTAGAAGAAGTGTCTACGCCGTAGGTCAAATCTGAGCCTTTTAAAGCTCCAATAACCACAAAGGCAATTGCCAGAGCAAGGGTTATTAGGAAAGCAACCTGTTCTTTCCCACCAGAGGCGGGTCGGCCTTTGGTAGATTTAACTTTAAGGGCAGGCATGAATTAAATTTCTAATTTCTAATGTCTAAACCTTGTCAAGGCTATCCTCTCTCAATCTACAATTTTTGTCAAGTCCCTTGCTCTAACAGTTATAAGTTCTTAGTTCTAGGTTAGCAGTCTCTTTAATCCTCTGTCAAGTCCTATCCTCTGTCAAGTCCCATTTTCTGTCAAGTCTTTTTTCTCTTTTGGTAAAAAAGGATACCCAAAACAAGCAAGACTACCCCCAACAACAAACTAAGTGGTAATGCTGAAAAGGCAATAAACTTAAGACTGCTTTCTGTAGTTAGATTATTCTCCCTTCCATAACTGAACCTAAGCGTTGCCAAATAGGGCCCCAATAAAAACTTCGGCTCCCAAGAAGCTTTAAACTGAATAATTGCCCCAGGCAAAACTCTTTGTTTTTTAAGCAAAAGCTCATCGGTTTTTTTTCCCAGGAGATTAAAAACTTCAATTTTTCCCTCTGGTTTTTGGTAAAAATTCCCGGTATTCTTAAATCGGGCAATAAAAGTCAAAGGTTTACTCCCCACTAGACCAATAGGCATTTGTATTATCTGTGTCAATCTGCTCAAAATCTGTGTTAATCTGTGTTCTTTTAATCCGCGTATCTGAAAAGAAACAGTATGCCCACTATAAGAGCTTCTTTTTTCTAAAACATCCGGGACATTAATTAAAAACAAGGTTCCAGCTCCTACATAGACTTTTACCTTGACTTGGTCCTGTGCCTCTCCCTCTTGGGCTGACTTTGCTTCGCCAAAAACAGCCGCGTAGTGACTACCAGGCTCTGCTTCCTCCGGAACTAAAATAGTAAAGGGGAAAACTTTTTCTTCTTTTGGCAAAAGTTCAAACGATTCTTTGCTAAATAGAATCCATCTTGAGGCGGAAAACTGCCAACCCGCGTCTTCAAAAAACCTGAGCTCTCCAATTTCATCAGCTGGGACAAAGTCATAGATCTTTGGAGTCACTACCTGAGTTACCGAAGAAGGATTAAAAAAAACAATCAAATCTTTTTTGCTCTGACCAGGCATAAGAGTACACTCCAAGATTAAGGGAGAAACTTGGATGGAAGCTTGGGGAACGGCCGCAGAAGATGGCTGAGTAGATAATAGATAGTAGATAGTAGATAGTAGATAAACGACTTTTCTCACGCTTTCAATTTAGCAAGAAAAGGGCTGATTGTCAATAACCCTTGACACCGTCAATGGTATTTGCTTGTTGTCCCCAAAATGTTTTTGTGTTATTTTAAATTTAAAGTGAATTTAAAAACCCATCTACTAATTATCTTTCTGCTTTTTGCTTCCTGCTTTTTGATTTATTTTTCTACCCTCTGTCCAACTGTTACCTGGGCCCATTTTAGTGCAAACAGTCCTAAACTTTTAACCCAAATTTACACCGAACCTTTAAATTTTGGCCAAAAACATCTTCTCTATCTAGCCACCGCAAAACTTTTCTCGTTTCTCGTTTCTCGTTTCTCGTTTCTCACTCCTGATCCTGCTTTCCCCATCAATCTTCTCTCTACTCTATTTTCCAGCCTTACCATAATCACTACCTACTTTATCATTTTTTCGCTTGCTCCTGTCTTAAAACTTCCCTCGCACCTACCAAAACCTCTTCACCTAGCCTGACTCCCCGCTATCTTAGGAAGCCTTGTCTTGGCTCTTTCCTCTACCTTTTGGTCCCAAGGAGTATTAACCCAAGCTGCTAGTTTTAACATCTTTTTATTTTCTCTTTCTCTACTTTTTCTTTTAAAAATTTTTAAAAGTCTAAAGAAAAAAGTTAAAACCTCAAAAACTTTACTCCTGGCGTTTTTTGCCCTCACTTCAATTTTACTCTTAAACAATATCCCTTCAGATTTTTCCTTAGGCTTTAGGGCTCCACGGCAATTTTTGGGAAACCTGGAAATCATCATTTCTTTAATTTTGACCAATTTTAGTGGAATAGTTCTGCTCTTTGCTCTTTTTGGGCTCTTTTTTGGTCTTCAGAAACTGCCTCTTTTTCTCCTCTTAAACCTCTGCCTCGGGCAAATTCTTTTTGACAGCCTAATTTCTATTTCAACTACTCCCCCTTTTTTCCTGCCTTGCTTTTTGGTCATTGCTCTTTTCTCTGGACTCGGTTTTAAGGTAGTGCTTGAGATTGTCTTTGCCATAGCCCAAAGCGAAATGGCTGTATCTTTTGAAAATCGATTTTTCCTTTTAATCTTTAGGCTTAAGAGAGCAGGAAAATTCTTAAGATATGTTATCCTTTGTCTTATTGGCTACTTTATCTTAGTGATAGTTTTAACTAGCTTTAGAAGGTCTTATCCATTGGTTAATCTTAAAAACGAAAGAGAAGCCTTTAATTTTGGCCAAGGTTCCTTGGCCGTCTTGCCAGAGAATTCATTAGTCTTTTGTGAAGATAATAAGCTTTTTAATACCTTGGAGTATTTCCAAAAAGTAGTAAAACCAGGAAAAAAATTTGAGATTCTTACTTTTGCTGAAAACACAAAAGAAGTGGTAGAAGAAAATATCCGAAAACGCCCTGTGTT
>JABUBK010000110.1_pt1 | contig 16001 bp, 11 predicted proteins | sample 7332671 | NCBI WGS metagenome assembly JABUBK01 (sample SAMN07256342, study PRJNA390944) | subsurface metagenome | isolation source: Methane hydrate marine sediment | place: Pacific Ocean: Eastern North Pacific, ODP site 1244 | collected 2002
GATAATCTCCTTCGCAATGCAGTAAATGATATGTTGGTGATCGCACCTCTTCAAGCATTACGGTGCCATTTTTAGTGATTTGTTTGCAACGCGACCGGCATTCCTGATGCAACGGTACACATGCATATACAATTTTGGGTTTTTATATGAACGAATCAAGCCACTGGCAGATTTTGTACATCTAGGCTTCTCCCTTTGCAGGAGCGCTCTCCGTCTTGGATCGTTTCCATAGGCAAATAGTACTGACGCTGGAAAGGAAGAACAGGATACTGTACGATCTGTTAGCTCGAATTCGGAAGACATATAGCACAAGTACTCACCAGAGTGCGATGCTTAATCCCCAGATACTCTTCATCTGAAGACAGGTGGACTTGCTTGTGGCTGTCCATCCTCCATAGTTGACTCTACCTGCTTCAACGAGAGTATTGCTCAAGGATGCAGCGAATGAGGTGGCACTTGACGGATTGCTGTTCAAATCACCGATCGCATAACAGTTGAGGTAAGATAGCGGCTTTCCGACAACGACTGCAACCACGATCAAAGCAATCATGAAGAGCGCGTCAATAACGGCGTTGATGAAGCAAGGAAGGAGATTATCGAGGAAAAGAATGACAGTGATGGCACAGTAAAGAACGGCGATGCAGACCTAGTCTCGTCATCAGTATCAACCTCCACCTTGCCACAAGGAAAGGAGCGGACTTACCACACTGAGAGTACCAACCAATACTTCGGAAGGAGCGAGACTGGCAGTGACCATCTCTGCAATGAAATTGGAGGTCATGCCGATTACGGCGATCATAGATGCCGCCTGAGCATATCTGGAAAGAATGAATGTAGCTCCGAGAGCACCTTGATTGCCCAACATGATGAAGGTAGGTGATGTGAGTGGTTGTGGATGCCTGGTCTGAAGTTCTTGATGTACTTGAATCGGAGAGACTTGTCAAGTCGTGATGGCTCGTCGAGAGCTGGGGTATGAGCTGATGCTGGATGAACTGAACGCTTCAAATGCTGATGAAGGAAAGATACGAAATGCTCGATGGACAGGATATGAAATGAAAGATGGATACTGCTTTTGGAGAAAAGTTGTGGATGGTTTCTACATCAACCGTGGGATCTGGCAGGTGTCTTATACCTCCTTGTGGCTTCGAAATGAGTCATTGGGTTGAGTACACCGCCCTCAAATGGCCTATCTTGACCAGCAAGGTCTCACGCACAGACGCATAAACAGACAACAGTAGCGGAGCTTGAGGCTCAACATGCGGCTATCGAGGCCACTCACCTGACAGCATTGATATGCGGAGTATCTGACCTGGAGACGACGAGATAACGAGATAGAGCCTATTTCAGGCATGCAAGGCAATCCTCTACATTGAGATCGAGGTGTCGAGAAAGCAAGAGGTAAGAAAGAAATGAATGGACGAGAAGAAATGTTTCATGAATGGACAAAGAAGGTTGAAACGCCAAGACTATGTTTGAGGCAGTTACGTCGGATCCGCACAGCTTCCCCTAAGCGCCTATCTGCCTCTGAGCGTCAAAGTGCTTTTACCGTCGACCCATCTATGCTATTGGCCGATCACAAAACAATGTAATCTGGGTACATCTCAGAAAATAGCCACAAAAAAGATTCTTGCATCGACTCCCTGTGCTGAAACAGCTTCTCCAGATGGCTATTAACTTTTCCTCAAACACCAGAAAGTACTGCCGCGTCCTTCCCCCGTCCCAAGCCAAAACCCTTGCCATCAACTGACCTTCTAGCCCTTCTTGGTGTACAGTCTGGCTGCAATGTTCATACTCCAGAGCTCTTGGAACAGTAGTTTAGCTGCGTATGGTAGGTAAACCTGAGAGATCTTGTTCTTGTTGTTACAATTCTTGCACTCGAATGTGTTTTTCTTCAATTTGGCAATTACCGTCATCAACCCGCAAATGTCGCACACGTGTACTCGAAATGGATCTGACACATCAAACAGTCTCTCTTTCAAGAAAGAACTGGCTCCGTGCGCAATCATACAATCACGTTCCATCTCTCCGAATCGTAGACCACCGTCACGAGCACGACCTTCCACAGGTTGACGAGTCAAAATCTGTGTCGGTCCTCGAGCTCTGGAATGGATCTTGTCGTCCACCATGTGGCGGAGACGCTGGTAATATGTTGGTCCGAAGAAGACTTGAGCCACCAATTTTCGTCCAGTATGGCCATTGTACATGACTTCGAAGCCACGACTCTGGTAGCCCATGTTGCGGAGCAGCTCCGACACTTGTGTTACTGTGACGCTGGTGAAAGGTGTGGCATCACCCTCCTCACCTCTGATACTGGCAACTTTGGAGAGTAGACACTCGATCAAATGGGCAATCGTCATTCGAGACGGAATGGCATGGGGATTAATAATCAAATCAGGTGTCACGCCCTCCCGACTGAATGGCATATCTTCCTGTCGGTATGTGATACCAATAGTACCTTTTTGCCCGTGTCTCGATGCAAACTTGTCTCCAATCTGAGGCACTTTCGTGTTACGAACCCGCACTTTGACAAATTTGCCGTCATCTTTCTGTGTGATCATGACTGCATCCACAACACCAGATTCGGTGGATCGAAGAGGAATCGAAGCATCTCGCTTCACGTGTGTCTTCTGGCGCTGACCAAGTTCTTCGGCGTCGGGTGCCATTGGAGCTGTTTTACCCATGATGATATCTTCACCAACTACACGCACACCTGGGGAAACGATACCGTCATCATCAAGCTTGTCGTATGTGCCATGCTTCAGTCGAAGCGTGTCCTTTCGTGACGGCTTTTCGAATTTTTCCATGACACCAAGTCCAACCAGCTTCTCTTGTTCTTGATAGACACGATAGAAAAGTGACCGGAAAAGACCTCTATCAATCGAACTCTGGTTCATTATCACCGAGTCTTCTTGATTGTATCCTGAGTAACAAGCGATAGCTACAATGGCGTTCTGACCTGCGGGCAGCTCACGGAACTTGAGGTAGTTCATTGCTTGTGTTCGAGCGAGGGGTTTCTGTGGGTAGTACAAGATGTTGGCCATAGTCTCCATACGCTGATCAAAGTTGGTGAGGAAAATACCCATGGCTTGTTTACCCATAGCGGACTGGTAGGTATTACGGGGCGATTGGTTGTGGTCAGGGAAAGGAATGATGCTTGCACAGACTCCGAGAATCATGCTGGGATGGATCTCGCAGTGAGTGAAGGTTTGGGCACCTGGCGCGAGCGGCACAGTGTTCCTTCGCAGAGGGTCTTCATCTTCCTCAATTATGAAACCCTGAGCTCTATGGCGCGCATCTGCGAGAGCTTCAGGAGTCATGATAATCATAGCCTGCTCCTCTTCCTCAGCATCAAGGTATTCAATGGCGCCCTCTTTTATGAGGTTGAACCAATTGTAGATTTCGTAGTCCATGGGCCTTTCTTCGTTCGGATTTTCGTGGAGCCAGTTGTCCTGTCGGACCTTGTCAATTTGTTCTGGTGTGATGACAAGGCTTCCAAATGTCGAACTTGTCGGATCTGTGTCAACCACGAATAGTGGACGAATGAGCCTGCCGACATCCTGGGAGATTCTGATCTCCTTTTCCCGAACATCCCACACTAAGCTTGCGTTCCAGTCTAACGTACCGGATCTGCGTAAACTTCGTAGATCGTCAACCAAGAATTTGGGATCTTGAGAGATGATGGCAAACCAAACTCCGTCAACGAAAACCTTGGTGACATCAGGGTTTGTTCGTGGTTCCCATTCTTCGATAGGTTCCGACTTCTCGTTGATGTATTGCCTCAATGGAGTCGAGTCTTTACCGACCGTTACGTCTGATAGCAGAGCAATGTTTTTGACCAAACCGCAAGCTTGACCCTCAGGCGTCTCAGCCGGGCAGACATAACCCCAATGGGTATTGTGCAACTGGCGGGGTTTCGCGATCTTGCCCTCACGACCAATCGGCGCATTTGTCCTTCGCATATGAGAGAGTGTCGCTGCGAATGTGTATCTACTAAGCACCTGGGAAACACCGGCTTTGGCCTTGTCGAGTTTCTTCTGATCACCCCAATTTCCAGTTGAAAGTGAATACTTCAAGCCATTGGTAATGATACCAGCTTTCCAGCCAGCCTTGAATGACATCGGCTGGCCTGACTGTATTCTCTTCTCCATGTATCTAGCGAGATCTTTGCAAGATTTGTCCAGATTTGAACGGAACAAACCTGTCATGAGGGGTCCAGGAAGATCGATTCGCTTCTTGCCCAGATGATCACGATCATCGGGCTCAATCCTACCCAAGGCGCACTTCAACATCCTCGAGACCATGTAACCCAGGAAGTAGGCCTTCTTGGTGGAAGAATCTGCAGCTTGGCCGATATGCGGTAAGAATTCCTTGTGCAGGATGTCAAGGGCTTGTCGCTGACGATCCGCAGCTCGTAGGTTTGCGTTGTTGCTTCTTCGAGCAATGTAATCGCGTGCAACTTCGGCGCTCTGGATGACTTGACCTTCTTGAATTGAGCCCATTAATCTGTCAATCATTTCTTTGTCCTTTTGATCGAAGCAAATCTTCTCAATAATGTCCATGTCTGACACAATGTCAAGGGCACGGAAAACAATAGTGAGGGGTATGTCTTGTTTGACGTAGGGTAATTGGACTCGAATAGGACCGTCGAGCTTGGTGCCGTCAGGGCCTTCACCTCTTCTGTAGAGCTTGACTGTGCAGGTGGACATAATTCGGTTTCCTCTATCGATAACACTTCTTATCTCAGCCAGATGTGTGAATGGTGCAGGAGCAGCTTTCTGAAATACTTGCACAATATTGCCAGCACTTCTCTCTTGGGCGATGAGAACTTTCTCGGATCCGTTGATGATGAAATAGCCGCCTTGATCGTAAGGACATTCGCCCCAGGCATAAAGATCCTGGTCACCAGCAAACTTCTCTGGGTCGGTCAAATGACACGCTGAACTCTTGATCATGACTGGAACTTTTCCGATGTGATGTTCAACTTCCTCTTCATTGTCTTCAGGGGCATCACTTTCGCGCCAATAAAGGGTCTGGCCATCATCACCCTGTGTCCCCTCGGCCGAAGATGGTAGAGAATCCCAAGGACGTGTCTTCGCGTAGTATGTTTTTCTTGACATCTTACAATAGATGCTGCTGCAGTAGGTCAAACTTCGCAATCGGGCTTCGTGGGGCATAATGTCAGTCTGCTCGCCATCGCCTTCAGGATGTTTGGGTCTTCCTAGAGTGACGGTTCCAAATCGCACTTCGTGTCGCTTGATTCTCACAGGGTTCGGATCGTCGGGGTCGATGGCAATTTCGTTCTGGTCAACAGTGACTGCGCCTTTCTCCCGGATTAGATCCTGTATCTGAATCTGCAAGAAGTTGTTGAAAGAGTCAATTTGCAGCGAGCACAAGTTTTTCCTGGTAAAGAAAGAAGTGATGACCTCCCAGCAGTCATCTTCGCGCAATTCTGGTGCCTCTTCCTGTTCATCGCCTTCTTCAATGTAGTCGCCATTCGCGTAATTTTGATCGATATCGTAGTCCGCCATCTTGGGCAAAGTCGGAATCAAGTTTCAGTGAGGGAAAGGTGTCGCAGAAAGGCCAAAGTGTGTCGCGCCGCCAGCACACCAACTGTAGTTGCGAGTGCCACGCGAGCGAATCGATGCTTCGATAGATAGTCGTCGCTTTCGTTCTGAGGTATCAGCTAAGATTTCAGCACTTCGAATCCGACGACAAGGATAGGTGGTACGATGAAACTGATATGCGAAGACTGAAGGTGGTGAGTGTCTTGCGAAAGGATAGATTGGTAAACATCTAAATTCAAAAGATCAAGGGAGCAGGTTAACACGTGTGTATCACTAGCGCCCTCGATCTAAATACGGACTAGCTCCGTGCCAGGCATCAAGCATCGAAGGCCAAAGTCGAGTCGGGTGGATTCGAGTACGAGTTCAGATTCAAGTGAAAGTCCGTAGTAACAGAACACCCCTTCAAGGTACTTCGTGGTTTTCTACAATCCTTTGCCGTTATCAGACATGATTCACCACCAAGCCTTCTGCCGGCTCACTGGTATGGAGGAGAGTGTTGATCAGATACTTTGGATGAACTCGTGAGAATGTCACTAAATTTATTCAGAAAGATAATCTAACTCTACAAAAGAGAAAAAACCGCCACTATACATCACCTGCGCTTCTCAATGGCACATAATTACCACGATCTCCTGTATCGCCACCTCTTCTCCTTTTCAGTCCTCCCAGATTGGTATCAAACACAGCCCACACCTTGCGTGAGAACGATGATATTATACCTTGTGAAACTCTTGGTTGTCCAATCTGAGGCACAGCGATCTTGTCCGACTCCATCTCCAACTTGTCAGCATTCAACCACCGAGGTCTGCTTGACCAGCGCAGGGCAAGACTTGACAAGGTGACGGAGATTGATGAAAACATCATGGCGAATGCTGATGCTAGAGGTGGCATGTAGTAGCCGAATGGCAAGAAGAGTCCCATGGCAAATGGCAGTCCGACCACGTTGTAACCACAAGCCCACAAGAGGTTGGCTTTGATTCGGTTGAAGATGGTCCGACAGAGACACAACGCCGCAGGAATATTAAGTAAGTCTTCAGACCGCATGATGACAACGTCAGCGGCCTCGACTGCAATATCGCTACCGCTGACGAGACCGATACCAACATTCGCAGTGGCAAGTGCTGGTGAATCATTGATTCCATCGCCGACCATGGCTACGATCTCACCCTGGGCTTGAAGTTCGGCCACAATCTCTTGCTTTTGACCTGGGGACACAGACGCACGGATAGTGTCTTTGGATATTCCAACTAAATCCGCAATCGCTACGGCCGTGCTGTACGTATCTCCAGTGACCATGGACGTACTTATGCCCATGCGATGTAATGCTGTGACAGCCGCAGCAGCCGTAGGTTTGACTGTGTCAGAAAGACCAAGCACACCAGTGAATTTGTTGTCGATTGCGATGTAAATAAGTGTCAGTCCGGCCAAAGACTTGCTGTTCTCGGGCTTCAGATCACTGGGAACATCGAGACCTTGTGCCTCAAGGAAAGAAGCATTACCGATCCGAGCCTCGTGACGTTGGACTTTGCCATCAAGTTGGACTTCAACCTCTGCAATGATACCCTTCCCGACTCGGTTCTCAAATTGTCCAACCTGACCAGGAAGAGGGTTCTCGAGAGCTATACCGAGTTGCTCTTTGGCTCGAATAGTGATAGATCGGCCGATGGGGTGTTCCGAACCAGACTCAGCGAGACCTACAATGGCCCACCAAGCCCTTCGCGCCTCCTCACTAACATTCCAGATACCTTGAATCGTGACTTTAGATACTTTAAGTTTGCCAAAAGTCAGTGTACCAGTTTTGTCGAATATGAGGTGGGTGATCCGTGTGGCTGTTTCGAGTGCAGCACCGCCTTTCACCAGAATGCCTTGCTGTGACGCTGTACCCGTGCCGACCATGACAGCTGTGGGTGTTGCCAAACCCAACGCGCACGGACAAGCGAATACGATGACGGAGATACACAGCTTGAGGCAAATCATGAACTTGCCACCGGACTGAGGGGCTGAAAAGATCTCTGGAGGATGTGGCAAGGCGTGGCTCAGGATCATCCATCCAACAAAAGTGATAAGGCCAAGCAAGATAATGACAGGAACGAAATAGCCAGCCACCAGATCCGCCAAGCGCTGAATTGGAGCCCTGCTTGTCTGTGCCTCTTGAACAAGGTTGACGATCTGACTTAGTTGCGTATCCTTGCCAGCCCTAGTAACTCGGAAATCAAGTCTTCCAGCCCCATTGACTGTGCCAGCAATCAATGCGTGAGTTTTCTTCTTCAAGATCGGGACAGGTTCTCCAGTAACCATTGATTCGTCGACATAGCTTTCACCTCGAGTAACAATACCATCGGCAGGGACTTTGTCGCCAGGTCTCAACAGAACGACATCGCCGACCTCAATCAATTCTGTAGGAATAATTTTTTCTACTGCCGCCTCATTAGTGGCCGTTTGCTGGGTATCAGAATAATTGCCTGATTTCTCGAGAATTGGAGACGATGGTGATTCCCAATCTTCCGCGAGCTTTTCGGCATAGAGCGGATCTTCGTATACAGTGGCCATGCTCGGAGCAAGAGACATCAAATTTGACAGGGCTTTCGATGTCTGACCCTTTGCTCTGTTTTCGAGCCATCGACCAAGGGTAATGAAAGCGATGAGCATAGTACTGGTGTCGAAAATGGTGCTCGGCTTGTTGTGCGGTGGAATTATTACTGCGATGATGACTGCGAAGCAGCTGAAAAAGAAAGCCGCCGAAGTACCCAAAACAACCAGGACATCCATTGTAGGTGATCCATGTTTGACGCTTTTGTAGGCCGAAATGTAGAACCTTTTCCCTACTCCAAACTGCACCGGAACTGTCAAAGCGCAACAAACAACATCCCCCAAGAACAAGCCAGGAATGATCATGGTTTTACCAAAATTGAGAACAGGAATAAACATAGGAATAATCATACTGATGAGGAAAACCGGAATTGCGAAAGAGAGCGAAGTAAGGAAAGCTCGCTTCCACTCGTGAATCTCTTTGGTCTTTGCCAATGATTCAAGTTGGGCGTTGTTGTCGTCAGAATCCGCGACCAAAGCATTGTAGCCAGCAGTTTCGATTGTTTCGACGATAGATCTCAATCCTATCGCAGCAGGATCATACCTGATAGCAGCTCTCGAGGTAGCCAGACTAAGGACAGCACTTTGCACGCCATCTTTTCCACGGAGCAAGTTCTCGATTTCTGTAGCTGATGTTGCATCTGTGAGACCATAGATTTTGAGTTGTACAGTAGAGGAGGATTGTGTTTGTATGGCCTCGGGTTCGGAAGAAAGCAGTTTGGCGTCAAATCCAGAATCTTCGATAGTCTCAACGATTTGGTCTGCACTGATTTCCTTGGGTTTGTGAGAGATGACTGCTCGACCGGCCAAGAGACTGATATTGAACTTCACAATACCGGGTCTGTTTTTGAACCCGCCCTCCACGGCTGATGTACACGCGCCGCACGTCATACCATCAATCGAAACAGTTGTTGTGTAGATATCGCTGGTCTGCGTAGACTCGGCCGAACCTGATAGACCAATAGGAGACTGCTGTTTCGTTTCAAGGACTTCTGCATCAAATCCGCGATCCTCGATGATTTCGGCCAATTTCTCAGGGCTAATAGTACCGGCGTCATGCTCGATTACTGTCCTCCCAGCAAGCAGAGACACGCTTACGCTCTTGATACCCTCCACATCTTTGAAGCCAGCCTCGACCGAAGATGTGCACGCTCCACAGGTCATGCCATCTACCTTCAAAGTTGTTACGGAAGTCGGTGGGGTGCTCGAGGTGTTTAAGGAGAGTTTTGCGCCAGCGTCAGGGACATCTGTTGTGAGGACTTCCGCGTCGAAGCCACGATCTTCGATTATTTCGGCGATTTGTGCAGATGACAGTATGGCAGGATCGTGACGAACTACAGCTCTTCCCATGATCAGACTCACAGTGACAGAGCCTGCTCCATCAACGTCTTTGAAACCAGCTTCTACAGCCGATGTACATGCGCCGCAGGTCATGCCATCCACCTTCAACGTTGTCGTCGCCATATGTGCAGACATGATCGTTTCGAGTTTCGAGATCGATGTAGATGTAGAATGTAAGGTAAAGTGATCGCAAGGCAAGGCGCACGATTCTATGTGTTCATGTCGTTATCAATTATTATTTCGGGAGGCTGTGTCGGTATCAACGGCGTGAGGAAACGAATGTGGTGGGGAAATTGTTGATATACGTTCGTAAAGCAGAATTATGTACAATATCCTGGAAGAGTAATGTGGTGTGATTCTCTCGGAATCGAAGATGAGAACAGCGCGAGCAATAAGGAGTGAGTTGCAGGTTGTGCCACCCAGGCTGCTGTTTGTCAGGTTTTGAGAAGATGTGTACGCATTTTAGAAATCAGCTTTCAGGGGATCAACTGGCTCCGTCGCTGCCGGATCTAGCGGGATTCTAAGCATTTGGCGTAGCTTTAAATAAATTATGGGGGGCTTGGAAGGGTCTTTCCAGGCTGGGGTCTGTGAGCACGTGTCTAGGCCGAAATGACGATGGTTCCTGCCTGGATGCTCCAGGCACAACGCGTGCCTGCTGTGAATTGCTGCCTTACCATAAGTTATTGATGTCAATAGACACTGAGTGACAATACCTACGTTGGCCTCTTGTCACCATCCAAAGTTTCAGACACAAACACTCACCTACATTTAGATCTTCCATAAGGTCTGAGACCCGCCCTCTTTCAATCTTTCGTACAATTTTGTGGGCAGGTGAACTTATTGCATCGCCCACCATCCACATTCCCACCCACATCTACCTCTAGCCTGGCTTCAGGCGCCACAAACTCACTGGATCAAGTTCAAAATAGACAAAGAGCATCATGGACCAAGCTCAACCAAAGGCTTTCGCGGCCCTACAGCCCTACATAATCGAGGCCAATTCCACCAAGTCTCCATCACCCCGATATTTGAAAGATCTCATAAATCGAGCGACCTCAGCACAAGGTACATACACCTTCACCGAACTCCTCCAGACACCAGCTGTGCAATCCCTTCAGACCGCTGAACCAGAGTACCGGGCCTATCTTACGTTGTTGGAGCTTTTCAGCTGGGGTACATTTGAAGAATACAAGTCTACACCAGACCTTCCGCAGCTCTCAGATGTACAGGCGCAGAAGTTGAGACTGTTGTCCCTCCTGACACTTGCCTCTCCATTCCTACCAATCGGATCAACAAGCCAGGATCCTCTCACATACTCAGCGCTTTTATCTTCTCTTCAACTCTCTTCGAATCACGAACTAGAATCACTAATCACACTAGCGATCTACTCTGGTCTTCTGACTGCACGACTCTCTCCAACTTCCAATCCTCCTCGTGTTCATATCACATCGGTTGCGCCTTTGCGAGACCTAAGACCCCAGTCAATAACCGCAATACTACACATTCTTCGCACTTGGCAGGGTCGATGTGCATCAACGATCACCGAACTTGAGGCTCAAATCAGTGGCATTTCTACCTCGGCAGCTCAGCGGACTTCTTTGCAGCGCAAGAGGCAGGATATAGTGGATACTGCAGTCGTTCAGAACGAGAATGATGCATCGAAAGGAGTTCGCTCGAGGAACAGATTGGGCAACAAACGTGATCTCGATGAAAGAATGGAAGGAGAAGATGATGAGGATTTGAGCAGCGACGAGGCAAAGATGGACGTGGATGATAGTGGGGATTATGCTGGGGGAGCAGGTACGCGTGGTGGGTTTGGCGGACGCGGAGCGAAAAGAAATCGAGGTAGGGGTGGTTTGTTCACTTGAGGGCACTTCAAAAAGAGGATTTTGATCACTCATCCAGGCTCGAGCTAGAGATGAACAGCGGTCTCAAAGACAGACCGGAAGAGAGTAGGGCATGAAACACAGCTCCAGCTCACCGCCAGACAATGGCCGAGGCATAGGACTATTCGACTACGAGCATCGACTACGAGCAAATCGCCGGCGGAATCACTTTCTTGCAACACGTTGAAGAACCTGCAATCAAGAAGCTGTTTGATCACACGGCTCAGAAGTTTCGGCTCACCCGTGATGGAGGTCGCTCAACATCACATAACACGCAATCCATCTCATTCTGGATGGTGAGAGATCATTCGCAAGCGTGAGTGATAGGCCTCTGGCGATGATGGTCTCGGTGCAAGTCAGCAGATATCTGTATCACAGTAAGTGTAGGACAAGTGATTCTCCAAAGTGAGTGATAGCATTACCATGACCGCCATTAAGCTGTTACCTCAAGGTATCATACCTGCTGCATGGGGCATCTTAACAGGTCTCTCAATCTCTATGTGGCAAGTCTCTGGGCCTACGAGACCATGCCAGTGCTGCTCATGCTCTCGTTCTCTCACTCACGCAATTCTTCGCGAACTGCTGTTTACTGACCAATTGTCTTGTCCTGGAGCATTTCATCTTTTCATTCCTTCCGATGCAGTTCCGATGACAGGATAAATACCATCACACCTAGAGCAATCTTCACCCAGCAATCGTAAACCACGTCCACTCGCCAACCCGGCGTAGCTCTTCCGCATCATCCTCTACTCACCCACCTGAAAAGTAAACACAACCACGATTCCACGACTCCAGCCTTCGACTGAGATCGTCCGAGGTCTTCCGTCCACATCTTTCTATCCTTGACGTCATCCGATGTCAATCTCCTTTTTCCTCCCATTACGTGGTTGATTGTACTCCATATGAAATGGATATGTAAGCATCGAACCGAAAAGTTGAAAGAGTGTGGGTATGTCTTGGAGGTGTTAGGCTTCTTCAGAACTGGTATAAAGATGTCGATTGGGAAGATACTAATCTGCATATTCAACTATTAATTTGACTTCGAATTGTACAGGACTCTTACACATTTCCACTGAAACGAAATATAGTACATCAACCTGAGTGCTCAGCCATAAAACACAACAACCTACCCACCATCTACCAATCCACAGGACCTACCACCAAAATGACCTCCTCACCCCCCTCAACATTCAAAGCCCTCCACCTCACCAAACCCAAAACCCCCTTCACCATCGCCACGGTTGACACCCCCTCCACAAGTCCCACCGAAGTCCTAATCCGCCTCTCCGCCCTCGCCATAAACCCCGTAGACTGGAAAGTCCAAGACTCCGGCTACTTCATCGAAACTTACCCGGCAATCCTCGGCGAAGACCTGTCAGGCACCATCGTCGCCGTCGGATCCTCAGTGACTCGATTCAAACCCGGTGATCGAGTCCTGGCTCACGCGCATTTCCTGTGGACCAAGGAAAATAAACACGGTGGATTCCAGGAGATGGTTGTTGTGCCTGAGATTAGTGTGGCTAAGATCCCGGAGTCGATGAAGGAGAGTGATGCGACTGTGTTGCCGCTTGCGATTAGTACGGCTGCTGCGGGTTTATATCAACCGAAATCCCAAACTTGTCTGGGACTGGACCTGCCGAGTGCGAATCCGACGAAGAGTGGTAAGACCCTGCTCGTTTGGGGCGGGAGTTCGAGTGTGGGGACTGCGGCTATTCAACTTGCTGTTGCGAGTGGAGTGGATGTTGTCACGACTTGTTCGAAGAGGAATTTTGAGCTGGTGGAGGGGTTGGGGGCGAAGGCTTTTGATTATGCGAGTTTGAGTGTTGTGGGGGATTTGGTGGAGGAGTTGAAGAAGGGGGAGTTTGTGGGGGGTTATGATGGTGGGTTGTTCTTTTTTCTTTCCCTGGCTTTTACCTGCTTTGTTCGTCTCTTTGCATTTCGAGGGTCTCCGGGGGGTTGTGTTCATTCCATCTGTTCAGCTTGTCCAGCTTGACCGGATTTCTTGAAGATCACCATTGAATTGATGACCGACTAACATACTTCCACAGCAATCGGCACCCGCGAATCAACCATGCAAGTCGCCCAAGTAATCGCCCAATTCGGCGGCGGCATCCTAGCATCCGTGCTCCCACCACCCGAAGACATACCCGCCACAGTCCAAGCAGCGCAAGGTCAGTATTCCTCCTCCCACCTATACCCCCCATCCGAGCACAAGGGCCCCTTTACTAACCAATATCACACAGTCTTCGCCCTCACAATTTTCTACGGTGACAACCAATCCGTCGGGAAGGCCATCTACCAGGATTTCCTACCGCAGGCGTTGGAGAGTGGACAGATTAAACCGAGTCCGCCGGCGGAGATCGTGGGACATGGTATGGAGAGCGTGGAGGAGGCGTGTCAGAAGCAGAAGGCTGGCGTTTCGGGGAAGAAGATTGTGGTGACGGTGTAGATTTTGGTTGGTTGAGGTGAGTCTGAGGATGTACTGGTGAGTGGTAGTGGGAATGCATATATTTCTGAAGTGGAATGTAACTGGTCCTGTTCCATCTCGTTCGATGCAAGGTGTGGTCGTACTTTGCGTCCTTGTTGTCCTTGGTGAGTGCTGTGGTATTCTTTCTCGCGACAAAATATGTGTTTTGGATCCTTCGAAGGTATTCATTCGAGTGATCGCACGTGAACAAGAGGATTGGGTGACCGAACACATGAGTGGATATGTCATTTCTGGGACATCTTCTGTCGATGTCAGCTATCTTCCCTTGTACAGCAGCTCAATTAATGGTATCCGGTGGGCATATATCGGGGATTTGATGCCTGTGTCGAATTGTGTGTGACCATCCTCCACCCCTACACAGAAGGAATTATCTGGCAACAGCACTTTAGTAGACCTGGCCAAATACTGTCTCCAGATTCGGATGCAGGTTGTGCGAGTTCTCTTGATAGGTACGGATGTCCGAAGATTCTTCTCTGTGGTTGCAAAGTGCCTCCTTTCCGGGAGAGGGGCCAGTGCGCAGTCAAGCCATGTTCAGGTAGGTTGGGGGTACAACAAGGCTACATAAGTAAGCGACCTTCCTTTCTCCATCTCTGATGATCCATTGATAGCAACGAGGAGTACTGTATCCTGCTCCCGGGCCCCCAGCCATCCCATCAGTGAACCAATCAAGTACGATCTAGGACGCCGTCGCCGTCGTTCATTGGTAGTCCCGCGAATTAAGGGCTTCCATTATTGAGGACCTTAGCAGCTGGTTCGATGGGAACATCCAGTCTCTAGACATCAGAGCTCCCGAGCGGCTGTTGTTCTTTTCTTGCCCGATTTCTGCATTTCGTGACTGCGCTGTCGTCTTTACTGCGTGGTGATGCCAAGATGAGACCACTTTCATAAACTGGTTGCCAGCTGAGGCATGAAAAATCTTCCTGCTCGTTGACTCTCGAAAGATTCTTTCTACATGCCTACACCGTCTGGTTCCCTGAAGACAGGAAACAGAACTGATCGCCTGTCAGAATTCAGGCCAGCAGTGCTAGGTACGATATGTTCAAGGAACTAATTGACAGTATTCAAGATTGCTCTGCTATACAAAAGAATCTGTGACAGAGACGAATGACGAGATGTCAAATTCTGGAGCAGTTAGCAGATCTGAGAAATTAAATTGAAGGATATCCTGTATTGATTAGACGTTCGAAGATGAAAGAAAAAGCAGATACACATGTGCGGTAGAATATTGTGTTTTTGGAACGAAATAAAGTGCAAGAGCGGATGAATCTTGAGATTTCAATGGAGGAGGGTTCACCGTACCTGCTTCTGAGCAAAGACACAGCTTGACAGAATAACAAGTATGTCAATAAAAGCATATTCAGTCATGTCAGGAGTGCTCATAATAGCGGTATATAGTCTTTTCCAAGTCATCAGCATCCTGGGAGCAGTGTTACAAGATAATCGACCTCCAGACTTACGATTCTGACTGAAGCCGCATACCTGTAGCTGACTTTGTTTAAGCATTACGATACACCAGCTTGGTCTCCTTGGTGTGAGAGCTAGTAAGACAAGCTGGTAAGAGATGGAACTCCTCACAAGGGATGTCACATCCCAGTATTCTGAACTTTAAATGGCTTTCCCGTGAAAGTTGAGCACTGAGTACCCGAAGCACCGATTAATGTTTGAAGAGCCTGCTCGAGACAAACAGTCTCCGTAGAAACCCCGGGTGGTTGTGAAAACTGAGCCTTCAAATTCTTCAACTCGTACGTCAAGGCGTACTCAGCTCGGATCACCTTTTCCTGCAATGCATACCACTTACCAGATCACTCAAGCGTAGGAAACAGTCGACTAAGGCAGACAACTCACCAACGTTTGACAACAGATTTTGGCACGGGACCAGCTGCTCGGCTCACCAAGCTCTTCATGTCCAAAGGAGAACACAAAATGTACCCTGACGTGAGAAAAATCACGTACAGTGACCAAGGGGGTTACTCCTCAGACCGCCACAGAACAAGCTCGCGACTCAAAGAAGCAAACATACAGCACCACAAGCCAAGAACATCACGGATCGAAAATTTTACTCTCATGAAAGCCTTCGCCCCCAACCCCTCCACCAGCTCAAAATTCCTCTTCGAACAAGTCGTGACAACATCC
>JABUBK010000111.1_pt1 | contig 15870 bp, 28 predicted proteins | sample 7332671 | NCBI WGS metagenome assembly JABUBK01 (sample SAMN07256342, study PRJNA390944) | subsurface metagenome | isolation source: Methane hydrate marine sediment | place: Pacific Ocean: Eastern North Pacific, ODP site 1244 | collected 2002
AGTTTTTCTAATGATGTTAATATATCAAATGGTAGAATGATAATACAAGAAGCAGGAAGATATAAAGTTACAGGTTCATTTTCTGGGCAAGATGGGAATAATATTCTATTTCATTTATCTTTAGGTGTAAATGGAGAACAGAAAAATAATTGTCACATTCCGAGAAAAATTGGAGCTGCAGGGGATGTTGGATCATGGAGTTTATCATGTTCTGTTTTAGTAAATGTGGGTGATGAAATATCTTTAATGGCTGAAAATGTTGTTAATGCGAATGATCTTTTAGTTAATGATGGTAATTTAATGATAGAGAGGTTATGGGATAATTGAGAAATAAAATAATATTTGGATTTGTACTAATTCTTCTAAGTTGTTTTGTATCTGCTGCTTTAGATGATGGTTTTGTTTATTATAGTTTAAATGATGATAATATTTCAGGAGCAACCGTTTTTGATGTTACTGGTGAAGGTAGAAATGCTTTTAATAATGGGAGTACAACTGGGGTTGCAGGAATTTTGGAAGAAGGTTTTGATTTAGATGGTGCTAGTCACGCTGTAAAATCTTATGATATGCCTAGAACTGCTGCAGGGACTATTTGTATGTGGGCTAATTTTGATACTTTACCTGCGGCAGGAGGATTATATGATATGTCAACAATTTCTAAACCAAATGAAAATGCTGCTTATTGTTATACTTCTAATGCTGAAATTGTTTGTGGTTTAAGAGTTGGAGCTGGTGGGGGATCAAAACAATGGGAAATACAAACTACTGGAGCAAATTTAGTAATAAATAATAATTATCATATTTGTGTAGTTCAAAATGGTATAAGCCCTGATTTATATGTTAATGGAACTAATATGAGTGTAAATTATAATGATGATTTAGATAGAACTGATTGGACTGAAGATTTACAAGCAGGAGCTATTGATAATTCTCATTTCGGATATTTTAATGGAGTTTATTTAGATGGAATGATTGATGAGTTAGTTATTTATAATAATTCAAAAACACCTGCGGAAATATCTAAACTTTATAATAATGGGACTGGTTTTAATCCTGATGATGTAATTCCTCAATTTGAATTAACTTTACAAAATATTTTTACAAGTGCTTCAATAACTAATTTTTCTGCACAAATAACTAATTCTTCTTTATCTATAAATATTACAACAGTCAACGGAACAATAGAATATCCTAAAGGACAGATTTTAAACATAACTATTTTTAATGTAACTGGGACTGAAGGAGTTTATTTTAATCAAACAAGAAATGAATATGATAGTTCTTCAAATTTAGAAATGAATGTACATCAAGCAATACTAGTTATTGATGCTCAAGAGAAAATAATAAATACAACTCTTACTGTTTTTAATGCTACTGTTATAAGAGGGTTGAGCCAATTCAATGAATCTGTAAATAATATAACAACTTTCTTTGTTGATTCAGGAGAATATAATATTTCAGGTATTGCAGAAAATATATCTTTCAATGCTACAACTACTGTAACAGCTTTATCATTACAAAATGTTACTAAAACTCTATTTTTTGGGGCAAATCAATTAAATATAACTGCAAAACAATTTTTTACAAATGCTTCAATAGATAATTTTGTTATTGGGATTAGATTTAATGGTACTTTTATTGAAAATATAACTGATACTGAAGGAAATGTTTCTTTTCTTGCTCCTGATGGAATTTATAATTTAACAATATTTACAGATGATTATGCAGATACAAGCACTTTAGTTAATTTATCAAATTCAACACAAAATCATACTTTCTTTTTATTCACTAGAAACAGCATATTGTTTAATATTTTTGATGAAATTCTCTTAACTCCTGTTGATAATATAACTGTCACAGTTTCATTATTTAGTGATTTAGAATCAATAAATAAAACAACTGATAATGGGAGCGTATTCTTTTCTTTATTATCTCCTTCAACTTATACTATAAGGGCTTCTGGAATTAATTTTTCAACAAGATATTATGAATTTACTTTAATAGCTGATTCTTCAACAAGTATTGATTTATATATGATTAATGAAAGTGATGAAGGTTTCAAAGAAATAACTGTTTCAGTCATTGATGAAAATAGCAATGATGTTGAAAATGCTTTAATTAAAGTTTTAAGATATGATATAAATTCAAATTCATTCACAGTAAGAGAAATTAGAAGAACTAACTCTGAAGGAGAAACTTTTGTTGATATTGTTAAATTTGAAGAATTTTATAAATTTGAAATTATATTTGATAGTATTTTAAAACTAACAACTCAAGATTCTCAAATAACTAAAGATGAATTGTCTCCTTTCCAAATATCTTTTGGTGAAGTAATAGGACAAACTTTTTTTAGTACTGTCAATGCTAATGGAACTATTTTATTTAATAATGCAACAAATAATGTTAATTTTGTATTTTCAGATCCTTCTAATGTTATAACTCAAGGTTGTGTAGAATTATTTAGAATATCTTCTGTTGAGAAAACTTCTTTAAATGTGTCTTGCATTAGTGGAAGTTCAGGAAGTATTTTTATACCAGTACCTTTCATTAATGACACGACTTATTCAGCAGTAGGTACAGTTTTTGTTGGTAATACTGAAAGATTCTCAAACATGAAAATAGTATCTTTTAAATCTGAAGCTGATCTGGGAAAAAGTGGTTGGTTATTTAATTTATTCTTAACATTAATGTTAGCAGGATTTGGGGTTTTTAATCCTATTGTGATGTGTATTTTAGTACCTTTACCAACTTTATTTTTAACAATATTTAATTTTATAAATTTATCAATAGAATTTGCTTTAGGTTTTTTGATTGCAGGGCTTATTGTTGCATTTATAATAAGTAGGCGTTAAACATGGGATATAAAATAAGTAACATAATAATATCAATTGTTGTTGTTTCTTTACTTGTAACTATATTTATATCTGGAATAACAGATCTTGCAGATAAAAATGACCTTGAGTTTGATAATGCTTCTTTAGAAAGGTATAATAGAATGCAAGAATCGCAAGAATTAGCCAATTCTATAAGACAAAATGAATCCGAGTCCAAACAAGGTGACAGTTTGTTTGATATCATAGGAGAACTGTTTAATAAGGGTTTAAACACCATTAGGGCAACAAAATCATCTTTTAATACAATTGATGAATTATCTAATCAAGCAGGGGAAGATTTATTTTTAGGAGTTATAGGCAAACATATTGCTGCTACAATTGCTGTAATCATGATTATTATTTTTGTAATTGGTATAATTGTAAGTAATTTATTAAAGAGGGATCAATAATGTCGTTTAATTTAAGCTTTTTGGATACTGCGAACAATTATGTAGATATTTTGCAAGGAGTTAATTCAATGAGTGGTAATTTATTAGTTCCTGTTATTATATCTTTATTCTTTTTAATTGTCTTAGTTGCAACATCTGCAAGACAAGTAGATATTACAAATTCATTAATTGCATCTGTTTTTGTAGCTATTTTTATAACTTTAATTTTCTGGGGTTTAGATATGCTAGATCCTTCATTATTGATAATTCCAATCATAATTATTTCAGGTGCGATAATGTTTAAACTAATTTCAAAACAATGAAAATTACAATCAAAAAAAAACAAAAAAATCAAAACTCGACCACTGTATAGTTATACAGTAAAAAAGGCGCTGTATATGTGTACAGCGCCTAAATTTTCGGATAAAAAGGCGTTTATCACCGTCTTTTATTTTCTCCATTTGGAGATAATACCGAATGTAGATATTTAAACTATTTCTAATATAAAAAAAACAAAATTTTTTTAAAAAAAGATACCTTACATTTAAAAAAAATAAACCACTGTATGTGTGTACAGTAACGATCACCTCTAAAACTACGACCACAAAAAAGTTGCTGTATAGTTATACAGTGACATAGTGCCTAAAAATTGGGATTATTCCGACAAAAAACTACCTAACACACTACAAAACCAAACATTTATATACTACCTAACAAACACACTTTATTATGGCAAATAAAAAATTAAAATGTAAACGGTGTGGTCATTCTTGGATTTATAAAGGAAAAAGAACGTTTTCGACTTGTTGTCCTAATTGTAGAACTACAATAATGATACAATGTGCAAAAATATATATGGAAACAGAAAATGCCAAAAAACAAAAAGATTAATCATGAAAAAAGAGTGAGAATAAATATTTCATTATCTCCTCTAACTTTAGACATTTTAAAACAAGTAAAAAAAATAGATATTAGAAAATCATATGGTAAAATTATAGACGAAGGAATAAAAAATTCTTTCTATAACAATATTGAAACATTAGTAAAAGAAAAAATAAAAATTGCTGAAAATATTCAAAAAATAAATGATCTATTATCTGAATATGATGAAGATGAAGTTGAAAAAGTAAAGGAAAAATTAAGGAATTAAAATGATCGAACACCAAAAACATTTAACAGGATTTGACGATGAATTAACTAAATTTGTTATAGGATTTCATCAAATGAAAAAATCGATTAAAACTAATAAAAAAGGCGATACCTTAGAACAAAAACAATTATGGGAGTGAAAAACAATGAATAAAGAAATAAAAATCAAAAAATTAATAATGGAAAATGTTAAACTTGGATTAAAAAGTTTAGATGGTGAAAATTTAGAAGATTATCTTATTGCTTTATGTTTTGATTGTTTAGATAGAACTCCTGAAAATAATCAAATGAAGCGAATTGCAGACACTTTAGATTTAATACAAATGGAGATTTCTCCAAAATGAAAGAAATAACTAAAGCTATTTTTTCAATTATTCTTATGATGGTTTGCATTGTTGCAATTTTGTTTATAGCTCCTGTGGGGAAACCATATTTGGAAAAATATTTATCTAAAGAAAAACCTGTTTGTACTTATGATAATTGTTCTCAAGACTTGATTAATAAAATAAGTGCTTCTTGTGATGGTGAAAAGTATGTTGGTGTTGAATACTTTGGTGGTGGCAAAGAAATAAGAACAGAAAAATGTTCTAAAGGAACATTAATTATGGAGATTGCATCAAAATGAAAGAAATAACTAAAGCTATTTTACATGCTGTTGTTATTCTTCTTATTATTTTGGTGGTGGGTATTTTGATATTCGAAAGCATGGCGCCTTCAATGGCATTACAAGGCGTAACAAAAAAAGATATACTAGAAATAGATTATAAATATTGCCATATGTTGGGGATGGAATATAAACTTAAACTAATGAGCCAAGGAGGTTTTTTTGGTGATATTATAGAAAAATCCTATTGTGGAGATTACTTAGGCAATGAAAGAGATATTGACAGAGAACATGAAATGTATTGTCATCTTACACTTAAAGAGATGTTTGGGATGTGTGAATAATGCCTTTTGAAAAAAAGTATCTTGATGATTCTATTGATATTAAATCTTTATCTTTCTCACTATGGTTAAATGCTGATAGGCAAAACAAGATTATTGAGGTTGGTTTAAGACTAAGACAAAGTAAAGTTGGGACTATATTATTACAAGCTTTAGACATAGCTGCTGCAAAACTAAGAGTTGAAGAAGATTTAACAGAAATTCTACTTAACAATGAAAGAAAAAATAAGAGGAGTGGATTAGAAGAATTAGAAATTCTTGAAAAAGAATTGCGTAATAATTTAACAAAACTATGACAAAACTAATGCTTGTGTTTTGGCGATCATAACAGATTTGCCCTGAGCCATGCTACCTAAACAAAAGGGAGTAAAAAACTCTCCCTACTATAGATACAATGAAGAAAAAAGAATTACGGGATGAGGTCGAGAGAAATGGAAATTGAAGAAATAGAATATAATCAATGGCAAGTTATTAAGAATGCCAAACAACTTGAAGAACAAGGCAAAAGACCAATGGAAGATCATGAGAAGGTTATCTATGATAGACTTTCTAAGAAATTTGGAAAATAAAAAAGTTGAAAATAATGATGGTAACTAATAAAAGATTAATTGAAATAGAATCTGCTTGTGTTAGTTTATTAAGATCAAAATCAATAAAAGAGCAAGGAAGATTAAAAATACAAGAGATTAAAGAAACTGTTAGAAAGTTAATTTATAAAAATAAAAAAGCTGAGAATGATTAAGATGCATGACGAAAAAATAATGAAAACTAAATTCAGATTGGATGGGGAAGATCACACAATAATAAATCCTTGTGTTAGATGTAATTATAGATTTAATTGTGGCAAAACAGGAATTAATAATCATATATGTTTAGACTATGAAATAAATTAAGGAGCTGATACTTATGAAAGAAATAATGAAAACTAGAGTTATGACAAAGAATTTTATTATAGATTTTATTGCAAACATACATAATATGTTTGGTTCTAGAATAACAAGCTATGAGAATATGTTAATTAAAGCGAAGAAAGAGATCTGGGATGAGATAAGAGATGAAGATCTAAAAATGAAATGGTACAGATACGAAATCACTCAGCTAACAAATGGGGCTTTAGTTGTCATGTTATATGGTGATGCTTTATGATTCTAAGAATTATTTTTTTATTCTTGTTAGGGTTTCTAATGGTTGGTTCAAATTTGAATGAACAGGGAACTACTCAAGAAGAAATTGATAACTTAACAATGGCTCTGGATTATGACGATTTAAATCTTTCCTTATCAAAAATGAGTGATAATGAGAATGAAACAACCATGACTAGAGCTTTATACAAATACAGTGATTTCTTATTATTTTTAAGCATTGAAGCAAGTGGTGATGTTATTAATTATGGTTACAACAACCCTCAATATAATTATAATTTATTATTTAATTTAATTCTTATTGGAGCTTTCATTCCTTTTTTAGTACCATTTTTCTTTGCTTGTATATTTATAGGATATATGATATTTTTGCTTTTCAAATTTTGGTACAAACTCCATAAAAAAAGATTAAGGAGAAAAAACAAAAGGTGATGTATGACAGAAAAAATAAAATCAATTTGCACAAAGTGCAATGAAATAATTTACAATAAATACAAAATTTTCATCTGTGTTAATTGCATGATGAAGGAATGGTGAAAACAAAAATGAGAAAAATCAAAGAAAGTTTTTTTATAATTTCAACAGCAATATTTGGTGGTGCTTACCTAGGTCATACTAATGTTTATGATTTTATGTTTGCAATAATTACAATATGTTTAATATATTTTGGAGCAAATTTTGTAGCACTTCTAATTTCTGATGTGAAAAAAAGAAAACTAAGAAAAATTGAAGAGCTAAAAGAGAGAGAAAAAGAACAAGAAAAAGAAAGAATTGAAGCAAAAAAAGAAAAAGAATCAGAAGATAAAAAAGAAAAAAAAAGTGAATGAAGGTAATGCTATAAGATGGGTTTATGTTTCATGGATTATTACAACAATGATAGTGATCTGGATAAATTATTTCTTAACTAATTGGTGAAATGATGGGAAAAAACACAGAAGATTTTCAGGATTCTTGGAACATGAATCAAGCTTTCTTGATGAGATTGGATGAAAGATTAAATGATAGTAATAGAGCTGCTAATGATGGTTTGTTAGTACAATGGTATAGATGTCTAAGAACTATATATAGAATAATTCATCACAAGCTTAAAGAAGCAGAAATGTTATTAGATAAAAAAATAAAAAAAGAAGATTGTGACAGATACAAATTAGAAAAGCTTTTTACTAAAGCAAAAAATTCTTTTTCTGGAACTGTGAGTAGAGATCTTCAACAAATGAATCTGCAAAAAAATGAAGAAGTTCTTGATGAGATTGATACAAAACTTAATGATTTGATAATAGAACATGGTCTAATTAAATTAACAAGACAAGGTTATACTAAAGGATCTGGGATAAAGGAGAAATTCAAATAAAATGTATATGGATGGATACTTAAAATCAGAATTAGATGTTGTTCTAAAAGAAGCAATTCCTAATAATTGGGATTGCGTAGCAATTTATTTTGGTTGGGAAGGTGCAGGAAAAACAACAAAGGCACTTCAAGACGCTTATTATATGGATAATAAATTACATATGGATAGGATTGTTTTCACACCTACACAATTTAATGAAAGTCTAAACCTTGCTCCTGAAGGATCTTCTATTGTGTGGGATGAAGCAATAACAGGGGCTAATGCTCAGTTATATGCTCACATGATTTCTTTAGCAATAGTATCAAATTTAACTCAGATAAGAAAAAAGAAATTAAAGATCTTGTTATGTTTTCCTTATCTACATATGCTTAATGATTATTTTGTTAAGAGGAGTTTATATAGTATTAATGTATATGCTCACAGCTTTAATCAGAGAGGATATTTTCAATTCTATTCACAACCAAAAACTGAACATCTTTATTATTTGATGAAAGAAAAATATAGATTCAATACTAGGATAGCTTTTAAAAAAGTATTTCCAAATTTCTTTGGAAGATTTTCAAAAGAATTTCCGATAGATGAAAAAGCTTATGATGAAAAAAAAGAATGGAGTAGAAAAAATAATAAAAAAGACTATATAATATGGCGTGAAAGATTTATTAAATCATTAAACTTGATTAAAAACAATACTGATTATCCAATATCAGCAATAGCGAAAGGGATTGGAGTCACAAAGCAATTTCTATATCAAATAATGAAGGAAACATAACATTATATTGATAAAATAGGTAAACTATCTTGCTCTGGGATTTTTTCCTTTTTATTTTTTAATTTAAGTTTGTATAATCTCTATTGTTTACCTTACTATGAAACTGAAAATACGATTGAAACGGATATGGATTAAGTGGAAGAGTATAGTATTCATGCTGCTAAACGCATTGTTTTTAATCTTATTAATAGAATACTTTGGTGGCTATGGTTTCATGGGTTTCCTTGTCTATGCTTTAGCAAGGATTTATATTAATTATATTCATAATAAAGAGTTTCTTGATAGAACTTTAAATTTTATTGCAGATGATTATAGCCAGAAAATAATAAACAAGAGATTAAGGAAAAAATAAAAAAAAAGGACATTGTTCTACTGTCCAACTCTTCCAAGATTTCTGACAATTAATCCAATAACAACAACTGCTGCTATTACTGTTCCGATTAATGGTAGTTTTCCAGAAATGTTTGCATTTCCTTCTATTGCATCTGCTGAAGCATTATACTCTGCTGATGTTGGTGCAACGATTCCCTCAGAACCATTGTAACACAAATCATCTGTGGAGTTATAGGAATATGTTCCTTGTCCTGCAATTGTAGGACAAGCATCAACACCTAAGTCATCTTTCGTATCTCCTTGGATTTGTAGTCCAACTCCGAAAGTAACTCCTACTACAACAAATGTAATAGCTGCGGCTTGTAATCCACTTAAACCTGTCTGTGCTTTTTTGCCAATAGATCTAAGTTTCTCTTTACAAGATTTAAGCATTTTTACTGTCCTACCCTACCTAGGTTTCGGACAATTAATCCAATAACAACGACTGCTGCTATTACTGTCCCGATCAAAGGCAATTTACCTGCAATGTTACTACTTCCTTCAATAGCATCATCTGAGGCATTTTTCTCTGCTGAATTCGCTGTAAAATCTGATGCTGTATCTGATTGAATTTGTAGTCCAACTCCAAAAGTTACACCAATAACAACAAATGCAATTGCTGCAGATTGTAAACCACTCAATCCTGTCTGTGCTTTTTTGTTCCATGCTTTAAGATTTGAAGCACAATTTGTTACGCTGTCTTTTATTTGTTCTAAACATTTTTTTAACATTTGATATCACCTAATTATGATACTATTTCCAATATTTAAATATTGATGTAGAAAACGCAACATTTAAATAATTATATATTTCTATAATATATATGGCTGATAATGATTCTTCTGAAAATGGTGGTGAAGATACTGGAAGAGAAAGATCACCAACAGATGCAGAGAAAAAGCTACCAACTCGTGACCGACCACCTGAAACATTAACTGCAGGGGAAAAAGAATCGTTAAAACAAGTTATAGCTGCTGAAGCTCGTTCAGGCTCAAGAACTTCTTTAACTTCTACTGAAAAAAGCATTCTTAAAAAAGATACTTCACTTCAAAAAGAGAGAGAAAAAGCTATTGAAGGAAGAATAAGAGATTCTGGTGGTGGTATGGTTGAAGTTTCTATTAGACAATTCAGATCAGGAAGAGAAATTAAAACAGAAAAGTTTGCAGGTGGTACGATTGTGACTACCACGATGAGAAAAAAAACCAAAAATGGAAAAATAAGTAAATCTTCTAAAGTTGCTTTAAAACCATCACGTCAAAAAATTCCTGAAAAAATAACTATTACTGATACATTAACAAAGAAAAAAACTCCAACAAGAGATATTTCTTTAACATCTCTTGCAAGACAAAAATTGCTAAAAAAAGCTGTTGAAGAAGCAAAAAAAACAAGTTTTGAATTTACTGATGTTCCTAGCGTAGAACCTAAATCTATTAGATTATCCAAGAAAAAAAAAATAGAATCTTTATTAGATATTATTTCACCAAAATCAAAAGCTAGTGGTGTTATTGGTAAAGGAGATATTAAAGAATTCAAAATTCAAAGAAAAGAATTCCTTGCAACAAAACTTGATGTTTTACCTGCTGGTGAATTCAAATTAACTAGAGAAGCCCCACCTATTGAAGCTTTAAGAAAAGCGTCTGAAGATGATGATTTTCTTGGTCAAATTGGTGTGGTTGCTGGTTCTCTAGCTGTGAAAACAGGCAAGAAAGCTCCAATAATAGCAGGAATAGGGGCTTTAGGCGTGTTGAGTGGTGGTTTAGCAGTTCCTGCTTCAGTTGAATTTGCTTTAGGGATTGGAACTGGTTCAGCATTTCTTATAAGTGAAGGTAAGAAAATACAAAAAGATATTTCTTTATTCAGGGAAGGAACTATTAGAGGAAAAAAAACATTTAAAACCATAGAATTTAGTGCAGAGTTAGGTACTTTGGCTGCTGCTCCTGCTGCATTTTCTTTAGGTAGGGCTGGGGCTGTAAAATTCAAAGAGTTTAAATTTGATATTAAATTGGGAAAATTAGAAAAAGGGTTAATTCAAAAAGGATTAATTTTTGAAAAACCAATAATAAAATCGACACGACCAAAAGAATTTGAAGTAGTGTTTGAATTTAGCGAGACTGGTGTAAAACCTGTTTTAGAAAGAGTTGATACTCCAAAAGAATTCCAAGCTACTTTTGATAAAGATTTAGTGTTAGATCTTGATCTTATTCCTACAAAAAAGAAATTAACATTTTTTCCTTCAAAATCTACAATTAAATCAAAAACAAATGTTTTTGACATAATTCCTGACATTCCAAAAGCTGGAAAACCAGCAAAGAAATTAAAAACAGATTTTGGAGAAGAACCTTTTTTCGAAATTATCCCTGAGCAAACTAAATTTCAACGAGAAATAGTTATTGGAAAAAAAAGTGTTACAGATATATTAAAATTAAAAAGAGGTAAAAAAGACGCTTTTAAATTCTTAGAATCAACTGAGACTTTTGAATTATCTCCATCAAAAAAGAAATTATTTCCTAGCAAAAAAGGAGAATTCTCATTATCTTTAGAAGTTCAAAAAGGAAGAAAACCACAAGTTTTAGAAGAATTTGGAAAAGCTCCTTCTGTTAAAACAAAAGTTACTAAAGAATTTTCTTTAGATAAATCATTTATATTTTTGCCTTCATTATCAAAAATAACTGGAATGAAACAAGATAAAAAATCTATTGGAATTTTATCTTCAAAACAATTAACAAAACTAGATATTGGTAAAGAAATATTTCAAGATCTCACAAAACCTGCAACAAAAACAAAAGTGAGTTCTGAAGAAAAAGCATTTTTCGCATCATTACCACAAACTAAGAATTTATTAAAATCAACATTTAAAGGATCTCAAGACTTTTTTAGATCTGAAGCTGGAAAACCTGCAAGACCTTTACCTTCAGCTCCTAAGCTTCCTAAATTTGGTATTTCACTACCTGATTTTGATTTAGGTAAAGGAATACAAGGAAAGAAAAAAAGAAGAGTTTCAGGTATAGAAAGAGAACTTGGATTAACTCCTAGTGCTACTGCAATTGTTTTAAATTTAAAAGGTAAAACTCCATTATTTGCAGCAAAATCAGGTGTTGGGGTGAGATTTTTATAATGGATTCAGCAAGTAGAGATGCTTCACAAATGTATAATTCTCATTTTGTTAGTGATTCTGCTTTAACAATGCGTCTTGGAACTCAAGACATAATAGATAAAATTGAAAATTTTCTTAGAGGAAAACTTAAAGTTGCAGTAAAAGATGATGATGGCAATTATTCTATGGCAGTAACTAAATGTGGTGAACCTAAAGCAAATGATTTAGGAGTACAAAGTTTAGTTGCTAAATTAAATTCTATATTTAATTCTGCTGTGGTGCAAGGGAATTATACTCTTGAAATGTATCAATCTCACATTTCAGATTTAAGAAGAGAAATTTGTGATGATTTGGTTTTAAATTGTAGTAAGTGGGGAATATCTGAATCTGATTTATCGGGAATAATTGGACTTATAATGTCTTGTTTCAAAGGATTTTTATCAAGATTGATTGATAATAAAGAAAGAGAATCTTATACTAATACTATAAGAACAACTGAGAATACAAAGGCAGGTAGTAACGAGGGAGCTTATACTAGATGAGGTGCTAATAATGGGATTTTTTAAGAAAAAAAAAACAGATAAACAACTTATGCAAGAGAGAAAAATGTTACAAAATGAAGTTGATGCAGAACAAACAAAAATTGCAGCGATTGAAAAATCTCGTAATAAAACTGCTAAATTAAAAAAACAAATAAGTAATTTAAAATCAAAAAAGTTTTCTCAAAGTAAAACAGGAAAATTCTTTTCTGCTGCTGCAAGTGGTGCATCAAGAGCTAGTAGTGCTGTATCTAAAGCATCTAAATCAAGTGCAGCTAAAAAAACAGCAGATTTCTTTGGTGGCATGGATTTTGGTGCAGAGCCACAATTACAAAAAACTAAAGGAAAGAAAAAGAAACAAGATTTTGAGTTTGAATTTTAAGAGGTATTTAAATGAGTTTCGTTGATGATTTGGGTTTAGGTTCGTTCAGTTTCTCACAGAGTTGGGAAGTTATGATGTGGATCTTTTGGTTTGTCATTATAATAGCAATTGGTCTTTGCGTATACTATTATTTTTTTCTACTATTGAAATATAAACATAAATTTAGAATCTTTGATGTCACAAATGGTGTTGAGGTTGTAAGTGATGATAAAGCTAGAATTTCGACAGGTAAAGATGGCGTTCTAAAATGGAATTTAAGATTTAGAAAAATTAATGCTCCTGCTCCCCCAGATTGGGCTAAAAAAGTAACAAATAAAGGAAAATTTAGTGTCATGGCTCGTTATAGTGATACTAAAGGTTTTGAATATATTAATCCTAGTGATTTACAAAATCAAATTTCTCAAGAAGAATTAACAACAAATCAAAAAATATTTATGATTGCAGAATATAAAAAATCTAAACTTGAAGCTCCTAAAAATATGGGAACTATGATAAGGGAAGCTGTTCCTTATATGGCTTTGGTAATTATTGTTGTTTGTATGTTTGTATTCTGGGGAGAGATAACACAACCATCTTTAGATATGGCTAAAACAAACGCTGCTGTAACAACAGAAATAAAAGAGATTGTTTCAGATTTAAAAGAAATAAAATCTAATCAACAAACTTTACAACCTGCGAGGACAAAACCACCTGAATAATGGAAGGCTTAATATCACTTTTGGCTATTGGATTATCAATTTGTTTAATTATGTTTTTTGGTGATTTATGGAAGGAAAAAAAGCACGGTTATCTTAAATTTGGTGTTTCAGCATTCGTCATTATTTTACTAGTTCTATTGGCTAAAGTTCCCCTTGATTTTGACGATCATTGCGACTTTGTAGTTAATCAAAGTGTTGTTTCAGGTTCTTCGACTACATATACTTATAATTATGAATGTGGAACAAAATCAGAAACAACAAATTTAAGATTTTATCAAGCTATGTTATGGTTTCAAAGATTGGTGATAACTTATGCTGCTTTGTTTGCTTTAATAAATTTCTTCCAAATAAAACTTCCTAAATGGATGCTAGGGAACTTTGGGGGCAATAATGGTTAAGAATACAGTACCGATAAGGGTATCGCCACCTTTCAGGAAAATGTTGAAGCAGAAAGCTTTAGATGAGGAGATAAGTTTAACAGAATTAACAGAACGTATGGCTAAAGATGATAGTGATTTTTTCAAGAAAAAAAAGAGGAGAAATGAAAAAAACTTTTTGGATTTATTTTAAAAATAGAAAAGGAGACATAATAACTGACACTCTTACTTTTGTCGGTTTCATTTTTGTTTTTGCGTTGTTAGCTTATCTAGTTTATCCTTTTTTACAAGATATAAATACTGATGTTCAAAATGACGCTTCTTATACTGCAACTTCTAAAACTCATTTCTCAAGTTTCACAACACGTTATCCGAAAATGGTTGATGGGATGTTTGTTGTTTTTGTAATTATATTTACTGTACTGATAGGACTTACATCATTTTTCTTAGATACAAACCCTATATTTTTTGTTATTGCACTAATTCTGTTAGTAGTTCTTTTATTTGTTGGTGCTGTTTTATCAAATACTCATGCAGAAATAACAGAGGATTCAGATTATACTAATGTTAAAACTTTATATCCTAACATGGATAGAATTTTAAACAATCTTCCAGCTTTGATTTTATTTGAATTTGCTATGGTTGCTCTAATATTATACAGCAAGAGGGGTGACTAATGACTGATAAAATGATTAAATTAATTTTAGGTATTTTATTAGTTTTCGGTCTTGTTTCTACAACTTATAGTTCAAAACAAATAATTCTAACCAGTCCAATAACTGTATATGAAAATTTATCTGTTACTGAATGTTTGCATTATAAAGATCCAATAACTAATGGAACTATAAGAGAGTGCCAAATAGGAGATGTTTTAATAACTTATAGATTTGAAAATAATAATTGGATTTTTAAAGAATCTAGGGGAGGTTCTATTGTTACAGATAGAGTTTTTCTTAATGGAACGACGAGACAACTATTAACACAAGAAACGGAAGATACACCTGCTTTAAATTTAATTTCAAGAACTTTAGGAAATAATGATACTGATGTTGGGGAAATAATAGGAAATCTTAGATTAAATACTGAGGAAGATATTATTGTTCAAAAAGCTGTTGGTGGTGAAATAACGGCAGTATTATTTAATAGAACTAATGTGACTTTACAAAATATTAAATCTATTAATTATAGCTATATTCCTTCTGAAATAGGTTTGCCATTAACAGGAGCTATTAATTTTGGTGCTCAACTTATGTTTGATAGAAATGTAACTGATATTGCTGCACGTATGGAAATATTTATCCTAAATTTTAGTTCAACAAAACCTATCTATGAATCTTCATCTTTATTTGATTTTGAAACTGGTAATGTTCCAAATATGACTTTAATAAGCCAAAATATATCTGAATTGGGATTTAATCCTCCTTTAAGATTATTATCAGGATTTCATGTTGAAGTTAGATTAGTTTTTAATGATTTAGTTAATATGACTGTTGGTAATTATTCAACTAATCAATTTGGAAATAATTCAGTAAATTTACCTTGGTCAGCTGCAAGAGGAATAATTCAAGAATCTTCTACAGTTCACACTTCAACTAATATAGTTGCAGCAGAGATGTATTCATTTAATAATGCAGTTCCAACACCTATAGATTTACCAAATGTTTATTATAATGTAACTCAAGGATTTACTGAAGAGTTTTCTAATGATGTTAATATATCAAATGGTAGAATGATAATACAAGAAGCAGGAAGATATAAAGTTACAGGTTCATTTTCTGGGCAAGATGGGA
>JABUBK010000112.1_pt1 | contig 15858 bp, 16 predicted proteins | sample 7332671 | NCBI WGS metagenome assembly JABUBK01 (sample SAMN07256342, study PRJNA390944) | subsurface metagenome | isolation source: Methane hydrate marine sediment | place: Pacific Ocean: Eastern North Pacific, ODP site 1244 | collected 2002
CATCCAAATATTTTTAAGTTCAATGCGGATGGTGGTTACGCTATTGGTATGATCATATCGGCAAATAGGCTATTTTCTGTAATTACTGATTTGAAAAGTAAGATTCTGGATAAAATTTCAATAACTTTGAAAACAAACGAAGGATTTGAAAGTGTTTTAAAGAAAATAATTGATTCATATAATTACCTTATAAACAATACAAATAGTGACAGAAAAAGAATTGTCGGTCTTGCAATTGGAGCTTATGGCATAACTAATTTCACTGAGGGAAAAGTAATCTTTTCACCACATTTTCCATCATGGGGTAAGAATTTAGATCTAAAGAAAGAGATACTGGAAAAAATACCTGATAAAATACCAGTTATTGTTGACAACCATTCAAGATTCCAGGTTTTTGCCGAAAAAATCTTAGGTCTGGGAAAAGAAAATAATAATCTGGTTGCTCTGCAAGCGGGAAAAGGATTAGTAGCAGGAGTGATAATAGAGAATGAAATCAAAAGGGGTAATCATTCTTTAATTGGTGAGATAGGTCATATGATAATAGACCCTGAAGGAAGAGAAATATGTGCATGCGGTGGCAAAGGTTGCTTTGAAGCAATGGTATCAACCAATAGGATACTGAGGATGGCTAAAGAAAAGTATAAGGAATATCCTGATTCTATTATTTTTAATGGAAATAATCCTGATGCCATAGATATTTATGATATATTTGATGCATCAAATAAAGGGGATAAGCTTGCATCAGATATTATGGATGATGTGATTAACTGGTTTGGGATTGGTATATCTAATATTATTCTTATGTATGATCCGCAGATTATGATTATTCAGGGTATCTTTACGAAAGCAGGAAAATATTTCCTGGAAAATTTAAGAAAAAAGATTAATGAAATTTCCTTATTTTCCATAAAAAGAGAAACTGAAATTAAGTATTCTGAGCTTGGTGATAAAGTAGGAGTACTTGGAGCAGCATCTTATGTACTTTCTAAGTATTTTGAGTAGGTATTTTAATATTAATATAAGAAATATAAGGGGATATAAAAGGAGGTGGTTTTATTAAAAATTTTAAGTAGATTTGCTTAAAGTAAGAATATCACAAAATAAGAAGCCGTTAGCAAATCTAAATCTATTTGTAAACAAAAGACAAAACAAGGAGGAAAGATGAAGAAATCATTATTATGGATAGTAGTGGTGGTATTGAGTGTTTCAATGGTTGCAGCTTTTTCATTATACGGCTGTAAAGCAGCAGTAGCTGAAGAGGAAGCACCAGCAGAGGAAGCAGTAGCTGAAGAGGCTGAAGAAGCAGCTGTTGAAGAAGAAGCAGGAGAGCCAGATGGCGCTTGGTGAAGTTGGAAACGTCGTTGCTGGGAGGCCAATAGAGTTGTTCATTGAAGACACACAAGCGGAAGTTGAGGTAATGATGACAAAACTAGATAGTTTGAAAGAGCGTGACAAATGTAAAGTAATTATAGGCCCCTCTCTTGGACATGAAGGAGATGCTTTACCTACTTGGGCCAAAAAGAATCTTGACACGTTGATATTGGTTGGTTATTCTGCTCCACAGGATATGACAATGAGGGATAACACGCCAAACATAATTAGAGCTGGATGGACTGCAGACCAGGTAATATTCAGGTTTGGCGAATTTTGTGCTAAGGATCTTGATTATGAGAAAGTTATTATAGTTGGACAGGATTATGCGTATCCTTGGGGACAGACAGCAGGCTTTAAGAGAGGCTTCCTTGAAAATGGAGGAGAAGAAGTTAAAGCTATATGGCATCCGGTGGAAATGCTGGATTTCAGTGCAGTAATGGTAGATTTAAAGGACAGTGCAGATGATTACGATGCAGTTATGTACAATGGTGGTGGAGCACAGGTATTAGCATTCTGGAAAGCATGGGAACAGTATGGAATGGATGAATTTTATCCTCAATTGCTGGGTGGTGCTAATATACCCGATGTTCCTATTCTTATAGAAGTATCTGACAGTTTTGAAGGTCTTTATTCCTCAATGCATTATTGTGATGGTTTGGATATACCGGCAAATATCAAATTCAAGGAAGATTACAATGCACTTTATAACGAAGACCCCGATGCCATAGTTTTGCAGGGATATGATAGCATGAGATTGCTTATCCAGGCATTGGAAGCTACCGGTGGAAATGTCGATGACACAGAAGCTTTAGAGGAAGCAATTCTTGCAATGACAATAGATGATTCACCAAGAGGTCATTTCTCTTTTGATGAGTATGGAGCCGCAATACAAGATATTTACATTAAGCAGGTGCAAATAGTCGATGGCAAGCTTGCCAATGTTGTTATTAAAACTTTCCCGGATGAGAGTCAATTTGGTCCTTATGCTGGTATGGAAGAACAATACATGTCCATGCCTCCTGATGATCGTGATTATCCATCTGGTAATAAGGATGAATATTTGGAAGATATAGCACAATATTTTGGACAGGAATATGTAGATAATTTAATTGCAAAGGGTGGATGGTAGTAACTTGTTTGAATGCAGGATTAGGAATTGATTATTCCTAATCCTGCAAAAAGGTGCGCCCGGCATGGGGTATTAACTAGGTGGTGAAAGTCCACTGTAGGAGCAGGTAGTGCTAACCACTAACTTAAGACAAGGGTGTCTACCGTGAGGTAGAATCTGAAGGAAGTCAGCGGCAAGGTTCTGGCCCCAGGAACACGAACTACATATGAGTCTGGCTGTAGCTGGATAAGCTTGCTTTTCAAGGAAAAGTCCGTTGGGTGCCAAAGCTAGGTCAGTAAATGTGGAGGGCAGATGGAGTGAAAGTCACTACCCTTACCCGGGGACTTCTGGAAGATAACCTTCCAGAAGTCAGAAGATGTCGTATTACCAGCTACAATCAGTATTGGGGAAGGCCAGAAGGATAGCAAGGAGAAAAGTTGAGATGTTCGAAAATATACAAAGAAAGCAAAAAACCTCTTTTGAGAACTACCTAGGGAATGTAGTGGTGCAGCCACGAGGGTACTTAGGAGTGCTTAGTATATCTTTGGCACGAAACAAAACTAGCTCCTGCGAAGAAATTCGTCAAGCTATTCAACCGCCATATACCGAACGATACGTATGGTAGTGGGGGAGGACGGAGGCTGATTAATAATTGCTTCCTCCTACCCGATTATCAACAAAATGAAGGAGGTAAAAATCATGAGTAAGGTTAAGGTTGCCATAGTGGGTCTTGGTTTTGGCAAAGAATTTATTCCGATTTATCAAAAATATTCTGACTCTGAATTAGTGGCGATATGCCAGAGAAACGAGGAAAAGCTCAACAAGATAGGTGACCAGTTCGGTATTGAGAACCGTTTTACAAACTGGGATGATTTGCTGAAGCTTGATATAATTGATGCCGTACATATAGTCACACCTATTCTGGACCATGCCAAAATGGCTATTGCAGTTTTGGAATCAGGGAAACATTGCGCATCCACAGTACCTATGGGTACGACCATTGACGAGTTAAAGAACATAATCAGGGCTAAGAAAAAAGCAAAAAAGGTTTATATGATGATGGAAACAGCTGTTTATACAAGAGAATTCCTATATGTGAAGGAATTGGTAAACAATGGGAAAATTGGCCGTATTCAATTTGTTAGAGGTTCCCATATGCAGGATATGGGGCTACAGGGCTGGCCTGATTATTGGCTTGGGTTTCCTCCCATGTGGTATGGTACACATGCAATATCACCACTCTTGTGTATAACAGGTACAAAACCTGAATCAGTTATTTGTCATGGTTCGGGTTCAATTAATGAAGAACGTACGAAAAAATATGGTTCTTCTTTTGCAGTCGAGACTGCAGTATTTCGTATGAAAGATTCAATTATTGTTGCCGAAGCAACCCGTTCCCTCTATGAAACTACACGTCAATATCGTGAAAGCTTTGATGTATATGGAGATAAAATGTCTTTTGAATGGGAACAAGTAGCTGATGAGGGACATGCACTTTTTGAAGGTGGCGAAATCGTAAGACGAATGCAAGCACCTGATACTGACAGTCTACTACCTCCAGATATAGCAGAATTTACAAAACGTGAACAGATTATCGATCAAGAGCATGTTTCCTTTATCCAGGGAGCAGGCCATGGTGGATCACATCCTCACATGGTAAAAGAATTTATAGGTGCGATAGTTGAGGGTAGAGATTCGGAAATTGATGCAGTAACTGCAGCGTACTGGACTGGTGCCGGAATTTGTGCTCATGAGTCAGCAATGAAAAACGGTAAAAAGATATACATTCCTGATTTTGATAAGGTATAAAGGAGATATTTAAATGGATAAAAATAAGATTAAAGGCAAAAGGTATGTTTGTGCTGATGATGTTGAAACCCAGGTTTTCCCTTGGGGTAGACTTGCATGGCTTTCAGAACCTAGGGTAACGGGAACTGATAATATGACGGCTGGAGTCGTAACACTTGAACCCGGGAAAGGACACGATAGGCATAACCATCCGGGATGTGAAGAATTATTATTTGTAATTGAAGGAGAAGGTGATCAAACTGTAGAAGTTGGTGGGGGAATAGAAAAACGAAGAATTAAAAAAGGTGACCTTGTCCATATACCCTCAGACGCCTTTCATAGTACAATAAATACTGGCACTATCCCAATGGTTATATTTGCTGTTTACCAGTTTTCAGGTCCGGAAGCATTTCTTAGAACTCTGCCTGAATGTAAAATTGAACCGGCCAAAAATAAATCTTAATTCAGTATTGTTAAACAGATTGTAAGTAATGAATTAACATATTTATGTATCTTATATTAATGGGCTATAAAAAATTATATAGAGGTGCTCATTAATGTTTTATGATTTAGAGGAGATTGAATGTTATTAATGTCATTTATTAACGGACTAACCATGGCAGCTCTTTTATTTATAATGGCGGTTGGTTTGAATCTGTCTTTCGGATTATTAAGAATAGTAAATTTGACACATGGTTCCTTTTATTTGCTGGGGGGGTATATTGGGCTATATGTATATAAAGCAACCGAAAGTTGGATATTTGGTATAGCTACGGCAGGAATTGTAGTAGCCATAATCGCTTTTATTGAAGAATTCACCCTGCTGCGTCGTGTTAGAGGAAAGCCAACTTTAGAAACACTTATTACCTTATCATTAGCTATTATTATTTCCGATCTACTTATTGTAATATGGGGCGGGAATCCAAAGACTATAAAGATACCTGAACTATTGAAAGGTTATGTCACTTTGTTTGATGCTAATGTACCTATTTACAATATCTTTATATTTTGCTTTGCATGTTTTATTTGTCTTACATTGTGGTTGATTCTCCAGAAAACAAAAATTGGTATGATCATTAGAGCCGGTGTGGATAATTTTGAAATTACTTCGACGCTGGGAATAAATATTCAGCTTGTATTTACCCTGGTTTTTACTGCTGCAGGTTTTTTAGCAGGAATAGCAGGAGCCATTGGAGGAACCTACCTAATGGTTGCTCCAGGAGAGGATTGGAGGATACTCACCTATGCCCTGCTTGTTATAATTATAGGTGGAATGGGCAGCTTTGGAGGCACTATTGTAGGTTCAATAATAATTGGAATGATTTTTAGCTTTGGAAATGTTTATGTTCCTCAGTTCTCACTTTTTCTTATGTTTGTACCTGTCGCAATTACATTAGTCATAAGGCCTAAGGGCTTATTTGGGAGGATAACATCATAAAAAAGAAATATTTTCAAATTATTATTTTGGTATTGATTGCTTTAATATTAAGCATTGCTCCAAATTTTGGTAATACCTTTCTTATTATAATGCTTATCAGAATAATGTATTACGGACTGATGGCTATCGCTTTTTCATTTTTGGCAGGTCAACTTGGGTTGTTTTCTTTGATGGTACCTGTAGCATTTGGTGTTTCAGGGTATACAATGGCTATTCTTGAAACAAAAAACATACTTATTTTTCCGTACTCTGTCCTTGTAGGTATTATTTTAGCATTGATTATATCAGCATTTTTAGGAGTGATGGTGAATAGGAGCAAGGGCACATATTTTTTAATGCTGACACTGGTTCTTGGACAGCTTGCCTATGCAATTGTACTGCAATGGGTTTCTCTGACAAAGGGAACTACCGGGATTACAGGTGTTAACAGACCATACCTTTTAAATATAGCAAATCTCGGAAAAAATGTTTCATTTTACTATTTTATTCTGGTAGTTTTTATAATTTGCATTATCTTGCTTTATGTTTTAATAAATTCTTCTTTTGGTGTGAAGCTGAGAGGTGTAAGGGAAAGTGAATCCAGAATGATAATGTTAGGATATAACACTTCATTAATTAAATGGGTTGCATTCATGGTATCTTCTTTTGTTTCATCAATCGGGGGAATATTTTTTGTTTATTTCATAGGTTTGATGAATCCTGATGCTATTAGTTTAAATGCATCGGTTAAAGTTATGATAGCCTCTATTTTTGGAGGTATAAACAGCATTATAGGTGCGATTATTGGAACAGGAATTATAAAAACAGTGGAAATAGTTCTAAGTTGGATAACACAAAGATATCTACTAATTATAGGAGTAATGTTCCTTATTGTTATATTGTTGGCTCCAAATGGAATTATGGGTATTGCAGAAAGAATATCAAAGTTTGGAACCAGGTTGTTTAAAAAGAATTCAAAGTAGTCGTTTTGATTTAATATTAGGAATACAAAGTAGAATCTGTTGGAATGCTTTAAGGGAAATTATAAAAAGAGTAACTGAATTTAATATTAAAGGTATTTTAGGAAATTATATTTTGAGTAATATAAGGTTAGTTAATTCTCTGTGTAAAATAAATTTGTTTAAAGGAAGGATAATAATATGCACACCGAAAAGGAGCATGCAATTGTTTTAAGAAATGTTAATAAATCATTTGGTGGTGTTAAAGCTATAGATAATGTTTCGTTTATGCTTGGTCATGATAAAAGTGTGGTTTTAATAGGCCCAAATGGAGCTGGGAAGACCACTTTATTTAATTTGATTACCGGTGAGGTACTACTGGATAGTGGTGAAATATATATATTCGGTGTGGATATCAGCAACAGTTCCGTCCAAAAGAGAAGCAAGCTGGGCTTAGCCAGGACCTATCAGATATACAACCTTTTCAATGGCATGACGGCAGAAGAAAATATATATCTTGCTTTAAGTAGCAATGAGTGGAAATCGAAGAGAAACAAATTTCCATTTTTGACTCCATGGCAGAAAAATAAAAATAAAATGGATAGAATAAAAGAGGTTTTAAAGAGTGTTGAACTTGAAGATAAGAAGCATATATTGGTAGATAACTTATCCCACGGGGAACAAAGGCAGCTTGAGCTTGGAATGGCTATAGCCCCAGCCCCAAAGATAATGTTGTTAGATGAACCTATGGCAGGTCTTTCTCCTACTGAAAGAAAATTGGTAAACAAATTGATATTAAAATTAGCTGTGGAAAAAAATATTATTGTCATTGAACATGATATTGATTTTGCACTAAATATAACTGACAATGTTATGGTACTAGATCGTGGGAAAGTAATTGCTAAAGGTTCTCCAGAAAGTATTAAGGGCAATGTGGAGGTGCAAAAAATATATAAGATGGAATAATGCTTCTTTGTTTTTTTAGTGCTATTCCAGACAGCAAAGCAGTAATAAATAATTTTATTCAATCTATGTAAAAAATTATAAAGCTAGTAAGGAAACTATGTCAGAATCAATATTATCAATAAAAGATTTGAATTCCTATTACGGAAAGTCTCATGTTTTGCAGGATGTTTCAATTAATATTAATCCACTTGAAAGAGTAGCAATTCTTGGACGAAATGGTATGGGCAAATCTACGCTTATGAAGTCTATATTGGGATTAGGTGGTATTAGACGTGATGGGAATATCTATTTTAACGATGAAAACATAATTGAAAAGAAAACATATGAGATTGCACGAAGAGGTATTGCTTATGTACCTCAAGGAAGGCAGCTCTTTTCCCTACTATCCGTTGAGGAGCATCTTACAATAGCTTACAAACCAGTTAAAGGAGGAAATGGATGGACACCCAAGATGGTTTTTGATATATTTCCAGAAATTGGGGAACGAAAAAAGATTAGTGGGACAAAGCTTAGTGGTGGTGAACAACAGATTCTTGCTATTGGAAGAGCATTAGTTAAAAATCCCAGCCTAATCTTAATGGACGAACCTTCCGAAGGTATTTCAACATTGGTTCTTGAAAGAATATTAGGAATATGCCATCAATTAACTAAACAAGGTGTAACCCTGCTTTTGGTAGAACAAAATCTTGGTTTAGCATTAAGCGTTGCTCAAAAGGTATATGTATTAGTTAATGGTAGAATTGTGCATAAGGCAAGTGCGGAAGAATTTAGTGCTGACAAGGAAAGCCAGCATAATTTTCTTGGTATATAAAAGCAATGTAAAATAAAATAGTGTACATAATCAATGCAATTCCTGCAGCGTGTGAGACATTTATATCATTTATATAATAGAGGAAATTTAAAAGACAAAAAGACAATGGTTAATTAATTTTTACTTTTCTCAGATTATATAATGAGTTCAAACAAACATATCTTGGTAATATAAGGATTGGAGTATAAATTATGAAAGTCTTAAATACAAAGTATCAGTCTAAGAGGCGATCCAAGCAAGAGCTAATCGAACACCTAAATAGTTTTAATCTTGATATCAAAATCTCTGTGGGTATATGGTATTTTACGCCTGTCGGTGGGAGATTTCATGAAGCATACGTAGATAATAAGGATATATCACAAAGACTAGAGATGGCAGCAGATATGGCAAAATGTGGAGTGAAAGCAATTGAAGCTCATTATCCCTTAGAGGTAAATGAAGAGAATTATCACCTTTATAAGAAACTTGAACAAGAGAGTGGAATTAAGCTGTTAAGCTGTTATCCTTCAATATTCTATCCCAGGGAATATGAATTTGGCTCATTATCAAACCCTTATGATAAATATAGAGACAAGGCGATTGAAACTTTAATAAATTGCCTGAAGTTTGTAAAAGATAAAAGTTTGCACCATGCCGGTATATGGCCGGGATCAGATGGTTATCTTTACTCATTAGGTACGAATTACTATGATATGTGGGATAGATTTGAAGATGCAGTAGCTTATGCTATGGATGAAGTCCCAGGTGTTGTAGTAGCAATAGAACCAAAACCATATGAGCCTACTCCTAATAATATTTATAGAACTACTGTAGATGGAATATTAGCCTGTCATGATATTGAATCAAGATTAAAATCTGAAATTAACAAAGACCTCCTTAAAAAAGGTTATAGACTATTAGGAATGCAGCCAGAAATAGGGCATATCAGGATGGGGTTTGAAGATGCTCCTTACGTCTTTAGTAGAGCAACAAGAGAAGGTAGATTATTTCATACTCACTGGAATAGTCAACCAATGGGCAATTATGATCAGGATTTAAATGTTGGAGTTGTGGAATGGCAACAGGCTGAAGCTTCGCTTTTTGCACTAAAAATGGCAGGTTATAATGAATACTTTGGAATAGATATTAATCCGGTAAGAATTCCGGTACAGAAAGCTATTGAAATAAATTCTGCTGCATTAAATATTATGAATAAAAGAATAAATAGTTTACCCAATGAAGAGATATTAGAGGCGTATCTTGACCCAGAAAATCACAGGGGAGATATCGAACTAATATTAACAAAAAGCATGAAATAATATAAAAAGTAATTATTTTTATAATGATGAGATTTCTCTTAGGTCTTGATGTAGGAACAACATCAACAAGAACCATAATAATAAATGAAAATGGTAAACTGGTAGCTTCGAGTACTAGTGGCTATAAACTGTTAACTCCAAAACCTGGATGGGCAGAGCAAAATCCAGATGATTGGTGGGCTGCATCAGTAAAAACCATAAGAGAGGTTATTAAAAAATCAAATATTTCTCCTGAAAAAATTTCCTGCATAGGCTTATCCGGGCAGATGCATGGAAGTGTTTTTTTGGATAGTAGCGGTAATGTAATAAGACCTGCAATACTTTGGTGTGACCAGAGAACTTACAAACAATGTGAAAATATATATAAAATATTTGGTTATAATGGTTTCATAAAGCTATCATATAATAAAGCCCTTCCTGGATTTACAGCACCAAAAATACTCTGGCTAAGGCAAAATGAACCTGAAAATTATAAAAAAGTATCCAAAATACTTCTACCAAAGGACTATATTAGATATAAATTATCGAATACTTATGCCACTGAAGTATCTGATGCTGCCGGAACAATTTTAATGGATATTCCTTCCAGACAATGGTCAAATGAAATCCTGAATGGACTTGGCATAGAAAAATATTTACTTCCTGAAGTATTTGAGTCTGATATAATTTCTTCAAAAGTTAGCAGGGAAGCCTCTAACCTTACAGGACTGGTTGAAGGCACTCCTATAGTTGGAGGCGGCAGTGACAATGCAGCTGGTGCAGTCGGTTCTGGTATTGTAAGAGCAGGCCTTATATCTGATTCAATAGGAACTTCTGGTGTAGTGTTTGCTCATAGCGATAAGCCTTTATATGATCCTCAAGGCAGGGTACATTCTTTTTGCCATGCTGTACCAGGCAAATGGCATCTTACAGGGGTGACACTTTCAGCTGCAGGATCTCTTAAATGGTATTTTGATAAGTTTGGTCCAACCAAAGAAATACTTAAAACTTTTCCTGATATTAAAGGATATGACTTACTAAATAAACAGGCAGAGAGTGTGCCAGTTGGGTCAGATGGACTTATTTTTCTTCCATATTTATCTGGAGAGAGGACACCTCATGCAGATCCATACGCAAGAGGTGTATTTTTTGGTATTTCTTATTTGCATGGACCCAGTCATTTTGTTAGATCGATTATGGAAGGAGTAGCGTTTAGCCAATTAGATTGCCTGTCATTGATGAGGGAACTTAATATTGTCTCAGATGAAATAGTATTATTTGGCGGTGGAGCGAAAAGCAGTATCTGGAGACAGATTATAGCAGATATTTTAAATTCTAAGATTGTTACTCTAACCATAGAAGAAGGGCCTGCTTTTGGAGCTGCAATTATTGCCGGTGCAGGATGCGGAGTGTTTTCCAGTGTTGAAGATGGAGTTGACAAAATAATTAATAAGGATAAAGGAAATAATCCAATGGTTAAAAATGTTGAAAAGTATAAAAAATTGTATACAATTTATAAATCACTATATATGGATTTAAAAGATAATTTTCAAAAATTGGGTAACTTATAATAATTGAAAACAATAAAATTAAAAATAAAAATACTTGATAAATCAATTCCATCTCCTAAATATGCACATCCAGGGGATGCTGGATTGGATTTATACAGTTCAATAGATTGCAAATTAAAACCTTTAGAGAGAAAATTAATACCTACCGGTATAAAAATAGCTATTCCCAAAGGATATGCAGGTTTTGTCCAGCCGAAATCAGGGCTTGCCATAAAAAACGGCATAAGTATAGTAAATACTCCAGGTCTTATTGATTCAGGATATAGAGGAGAGGTTTGTGTAATTATTATAAATCTTGACCCAAAAAATGTTTTTGTAATAAAAAAAGGAGATAAAATCTGCCAGGTGATAATCCAAAAAGTTGAAAAAGTTCAGTTAAAAATAGTTAAAGAATTGGGGGGAACCAGTAGGGGAGAAGGGGGATTTGGCAGCACTGATTTTAATAATCAAAAAGTTTAAATCTATAGTTTAAACTTTAATTTTTATAATAAATTCATCCAAAATAAAAAATTAAATATATTCCTCGAATATCTTCTGGCGAAGTTATAAAAAAATCAAATTTTATAAATTTTTATAAATAAATAATATTTTTTTCTTTTATAACAAAAGTTGTAATTAATATTATGTATACTTGTAATATATATACTTATTATATATAATATAGAAGCATATAAAAATAAAGGTGATAATATGAAGAGAATTAGCATATTTATAAGAGAAGATCAAAAAAAGGAATTAGATAAGCTAGCTGCCAGTAGTGGAACTTCCTACTCAGAGTTAATTAGAGAATCAATAGACACTAGACTATTTACTAACAAAAAAATTGCTTCTAAGTCTGAAATTCTAAAAGAGACTAATGGTTTTTTAAAAAATAGGTTTAGAAAAGATATTAAAAGTACAGAAATTATTGAAAATCTAAGATCTGATTGGGAAAAACGATATGACAGACATAAAAGATAGTAAAATATTAATAGATACTGATATTATAATTGATTATTTTCGCGGTATTGGAAATTTAGGAAAGATTATAGATAATAGTTCTAATAATAAGTGTTATATTTCAGTTATTTCAATAGCAGAAATATATTCTAATATTTTTCCCCAAGAATACGATATGATTGAAAGATTCCTCACATTACTAGAGATAGTTAATGTAGATAAAGTGATATCAAAATTAGCCGGGATCTATAGAATGGAATTTTATAAGTCTCATTTTTTAGGAATTCCTGATTCATTAATAGCTGCTTCTGTAAAAGTTACAGATACTTTTCTTATTACTAGAAATATTAAGCATTTTCCCATGAATGACATTCAAATAATAAAACCTTATTGATTTATTACATATTAGAGATATATTTGCAAAATGAGATTTATAAATAGAATTGTAAATTTTAGCGTATTTTAGTGTATATTAACAACTTCCGATAATACATATTATGTAAACTTGTAATTTCTAACTAATAATCTAAAACTACTCCTTCTCCCCTAAGGTAGTTACATACTTACCAAACTTAGTAGTTAATTTTTTTGCATTATCCTGAACTGTCCTAGGAAATTTTTTACTATATCTCAAAAATCTATTTTTTTTTAAGCCAACTAACGACCACTCACTTATATCGCTTTCACCTTTTCCTTTACTCATCATATAAAGTTGATCGAGTATCGCCTTTTCAGGTTCAGCAATATAGATTCCCTCTTTTATTGTATAAGCAAAAAAGTAATCTTTCTTTAATTGTCTGTACTCTACTTCTCTACCTGATAGTGTAAGCTTTTTAGAGCGTTTGGTAGTAGCAAATGTTAATGTATAAGGAATTTGACTTAAGATTCCGTATCTTGATAAAGCTGATTCAAAAGAGAGGTAGGAGGGATAGTAAATTTCATTAGCTACTTTTTCTAACTCTAAACTTTGAAACTCAGGCTGGTAAACTCCTCTCCTTAACTTAATAAGCACACCTGCCTTAACCAGTCTATTGAGTGTAACATACAAGCTGTCCCTCTCCAACTCAAGGATTTTCTCCAAATCAGCCACAGTAAAATAAGTCTTATTAAAACCCCTTAACGTTTGTAAAAGCTTAATATTGCTCATTGTTCTTGCAACCATTGTTCTAACAACCCCCTACCCTTTTTAGGTAAGAATTTACGTAGTTCTTGTTTTACTTTTTTTATATCCAAATTACCAAAATCCACCGATAAGGGCTTCCCCAACTTCTGGCCGATAAACCATAAATCAAATATATCTCTGATTCTTGGTGGTTTGATAGTTCGTTTTTCTTTTTCTATGCACTCTAAGCTGGCTACCTGGGCTAAAACCGTCAAGTTAGTTATCTTGCTATTTAAGCCCATCAGTTTATAATCCCTACCCTTAACCCAGTTAACAGGACGTATTGAAGCTTCAAACTTAATCGAAAATGCCTGGGGTATAAATGCCTCTTTAATACGAAAAATACCAAAGTAAGTATATCTCTTTTGTATTGTTTCTATAAGTTTTAAAGCTTCATTTTGGTTGGCTATCCTTTTAAGTAAGTCATCCAGTTTTTCTTCATTAAAATCCTCAACAACGGAAAAGTCTAAGTCCTCTGAAAAACGTTGTGACCCAAATGCTAATCTTAGGGCTGTTCTGCCTTTAAAAACAAATGATTTACCTAACTCACTTTCAAAAAGTTGTTTTAATATAATCATCTCATATTCCTCGCGAACAATTTGCTCCTGAGAAATACCTAAAGACTTCTGTAAGCTGTCAGCTAATTGCTTGTTCATAATAACTTAATAATTTTGTTAAGTTTCTTAGATTATATTATAAGTTTTATTTTATGTCAATACTTCAAATCAAAATATCAAACCAATACCATTATTGAAGCAACTTATATCTTAGATTGAGGCTCAGGATTTTTTAATAATTTTTGCTGGATTCCCGGTCACAAGGCAGTTTTTTGGTATTGAATCTAAAACCAAAGAATGAGCGCCTACCGTTGTATTATCACCTATTTTAACCGGTCCCAGTATTGTGACATTGGTATATAATATTACATTATCTCCAATTTCGGGATAACCTGGCTCACCATGATGAAATATAGAATGACCAAGACCACCTAGAGTAACATTAGAAAAGATACTTACATTATTTCCAATCTTTACTCCTCTGCCAATAACAACCCCTGCGGGATGCCATAATCTACATCCAGAACCGATTTCAGCGCCAGGATCGATTTCTGATCCATTAAAGAAAAAGTTTAACCTGCTGCAGAACTCTGCTAAAAGCCTTAATTTTAATTTATAAAGTTTACGATAAAACCTGTAAAAAATTAAAGCCTGAACCCCGGGTTTAACCAGTATTATCCTGATAGCTCCCCAGATGGTTGGTCTACCTTTAATTGTACCATACCTGCTGAACAGGTTTCTTATATCACCTTTTAAATTACCGTTACTATTACCAGTCATTTTTTCAAGTAAGGATATTTTTTGATAGCCTCTTCACCTTAAAGGACGAGAGATTCCTGTTTCACAGTGATTACTAATAGATTCACTCCACAGGCTGAAATGGTATCCCCTACCACCATTAATTGACAATCTTATATCTCCTTCCTTAAAGCAGGAGTCTTACAGCTGACTTCGATAATTAATAAAGAAAATTACTCAGAAACTTTATACTTCTATAAAAGTTTTTATTTATTTAAATATTTAAACAATAAGCTATTATAATCTTTTTTATAAAATAATTTTATATTTATATCCGGATATAATTCTTTTACCTTTCTTATCTTATAATTTTTCTTTGTAACTAATTTCTGATTAAGAGTTGTGAGTTCTATATACAAATCTAAATCAGTCAGATAAAAATCTGGAGTAAAGCTGACCGTAGGATTACCTTTCCTATCAAAACGTAGTGTAAAAGTTTTAGGTTCATATTCCCATTTTATTCTATAGAAATCTAATATTTTAGAAAATTCTTTTTCACTGTTATGGGCAAATTTTATATCCCCAACATCCCCAACATTTTTAAATTTCCTGTCAAGTTTATTATTCTTATTTAAATTTTCTCTTATTTCTAATAAATTTTTAACCATAGATTTTTAAAATTAACCTCCAATTATTCATATATTATAATTTCTTTAACTTTTTCCCTGGTTACATCTTTTTTATTATTTTTAATTAAATATCTTTCTATATCCCCGTTTAGATCATGGTACACTTTCCCTAGGGCGATTCCAAAAACACCCTGGCCGCTCTTAAGTGTATCTATTATTGCTTTATCAGAATTACAAGCATAAACAGTGTTTCCATCGGATATCAGTGTTACTTTTAAAAACCCATCACCACTGTTGTTATTGCTATCATCATACTGTTCAAGATATCTTTTTGTTTTTCTTAGTTTTTGTAAGCTTATTCCGGCTTCCATTAATTTTTTAATGACCTTTAATTTCATTAAATCATTAAAACTATACATCCTTCTGGTTCCATAACCACCTGCTCCATTTATAGAAGGTTTTATAAAATCAGTCCTATCATAATAATCAAGCTGCTTGTAGGTAATCCCGATTATCTTACAAACTTCTTTAGATATATAAAATTTTTTTATTATGTCACTAT
>JABUBK010000113.1_pt1 | contig 15800 bp, 26 predicted proteins | sample 7332671 | NCBI WGS metagenome assembly JABUBK01 (sample SAMN07256342, study PRJNA390944) | subsurface metagenome | isolation source: Methane hydrate marine sediment | place: Pacific Ocean: Eastern North Pacific, ODP site 1244 | collected 2002
TTGATCTAAATGGTAAATCAACTCCAGATTTTGTAAGCACTAATGAAGATCCAGATCCTGAGCTTGAAGCTGTATTTGCTTCGCCACCCCCCCCTCCAGCTTGGTAAGTTGGAGCTAAACCAACTCCATTACTTGTTAAAACAAATCCAGAAGCTCCAACTGCAACAGCTAATTTTGATTCTACAATTCCAGCACTAGCTTTAATGTCAGCATTAGCAATATTTGTTATCGGATTTACATCAGCATTTATTGATTTGTTTGTTAATGTTTGTGTAGCGTCTAAGAAAACCAAAGTTCCCGATTCATCAGGAAAAGTAACTGTTTGTTCTATTGTTGCACTACTTAACAAAGTATGACCAACAAGAGCATTAAGAATTTTTACTGAATTATTTACAAAAGTATTATTTCCAGTCCAAGCATTATTTCCGTCAGTAGTTGGAACTAAAGATCCTAAAGTAATTGTAATATCATCAGCGTTTGCAGTTAGAGTTATTTTATTTAATTCTCCAATTAATGATTTGAATGGTAAATCAACTCCAATTTTTGCTTTTGCTAATCCGTCTCCAGTTCCAACATTGGAACTTGTATTTGATTCTCCTCCTCCTCCTCCAGCTTGTGGCTTCCATTGATTAGAAGCTAAATCAAAAACAATTAGATCATTATCATTTGGAGTTTCATTTGATAATTTTTTTCCAAATAATTTTTGAACTGCTTGTAGAGTTCCACCAAAAAATTCTTTGACCAATTAAGGCAGTTCTCCAATAAATACAGCTACACTTGCAGATATTGGATTTCCAGAAGGATTCCAGATAAACACTTTCAGTTTATCTTTTGGTAAAATTTTCAATCCGTAAGTATCTGGAATTGGAATATTGATAGCTGAAATATCTGTATAATCTCCTTGAATTTGGTTAGTAATTGGAAAAAAGGTTACTCCGTTTAATGTAATTGCAATCAATCCTTCTGTTTGAAAAGTTGCGTCAGGAACTATTGACAAAGAGAAAATTCTTTTAATTACACTTGATTCATTTTTCAATTCATAAATTGGAGAATTATCATCTTGTTTTACAGTCTCACTTGTTGTTATTCTAACAAGATCAAATTGAGGAGAAATGATAGCATTATTTTTTATTTGAACATCAAAAGATTTTCCTTCTGGAGAAGTTGCAGATAAAATTGTATTTCCATTTTTATTATCTATTTTTTCTTGAATCTTTGTAAATCCATTTGTAGCTAATAGAGCAACAATAGCTCCAACTCCAGCTTTTACAATAACCATTCTAAATTAAACCCCGTTCTCTTAATCTTGCCAATGCTTTAGCATTTAGATTTCCTGTATTAAGATTAACTCCTGATTCTCTAAGGAATTGTTTTTGATTCAATCCAGATTTAGCAATAGTTGACAAAAGTTGTTGACCTGTTTTTTCTCTTTGTTGATTGAGGATTTTGTTTTGTTCGATTTTTAATTTAACTCCTTGTTGAGCTTGAGATTGTCTAATAGCAAGTTGTCTATCTGATTGTGTTGCGTCAGAAGGCAATCCTAAATCGAAATTTGGATTAGCAACAGATTTAGAATTAAAAACTCCTTTAGCTTTAACTTCTTCTGCTCTCTTGATTCCAATAATTTCTAATGGACTAGCAGAAACTTTTTGTTGAGCTGGAGTTTTTCTTTTGAATCTTGCAGTTAATTTAACTAAATCTTCTCGCTCTTGAGCTGTTAAATCATTCTTTGAAAGTTTTGGAGGTTTTTCAGTTGTTACATTTGCTGGAATATCTCTTTTGAGGTTTGATAATTCTCCAATTTCTCCAGATTTTGTATTTGAAAAAGTTGTTCTAATTTGTGGTTTAGATGAAGTTTGATTTAGTTTTTGTTTTGAAGTTATGTTAGTTCTGATAATTGGATCAGCTGTTATTACTGCAACAGTTGTTTTAGATCCTTGAGGTATTGGAATAGAAGGATTATTTTGTAAGCTTGGAACTACAACTCCTCCAGATTGTTTTGCTTGATTAGATCCAACTAAATCTTCTCCAGCAACAACTCCTAATCCAGATTCATTTCTTTGAAAGTTTCCTAAGTTTGAAATAATTTCTTGTAGTAATCCCATTTTTATCCCTCTTGTCCTTCTGCTCCAGATTGTGTTTTATTTTTGATATCTGTAACAAAATCAGTTGCTCCAGATTTTGCCAATTCTAATTGTTGACCTATTGTAGAAAATACTGGAGATACTCTTGAAATTCCTCCAAGAGCTAAAAATCCAATTACAGTTCCAGCAATTAAAAGAATTTTAATATTAACCAATTCTTGGATTTCTCCTTTTTGTTGCAAAGTTTCCTGATTTTGGTTTATGTCTAGAAGCTAGAGGATTTAATGGAACTGCTCTATTGTTTGATCTGATTAATTTTCCAGTTTGCGTTCTACCTCCAGCTTTTACTAATGTTGTTTTTGTGATATCAGCTTTAGAAATAATCTTTGAAGGATTTCTAATAAATTTCTTAACCATTATTCAAAACCTCCATTGGATTTTACAGTTGGAACTCCAAAAGCGTTAATAATATTTTCAGGAACTTTTCTTAGTGTCTTAAAGAATTGATTTTGTGGAACTGCTCTATTTGGCAAAACAACTTCTCCGTTTTGTACGGTTTTGTAATTCACAATGTTAGATCCTAAAGTAAGTCCTTTTCTATTTCCACTAGCTTGCGTTCTTTGTAATCTAGGATTAATTTTAAATTGCTTTTTAGCTTCTGAATCATTTCTTCCTAAAACGTGCTTTCGTGCCATTACTTCAAACCTCCTGTAATGAATGGGCTTAATAGAGATTTGTCAGGTTGAGTTGCTTTGAATGGATCAGTAGTTGATCCAGTTCCTGTATTAGTTCCTTGAGAAACAGAAGGAATTGAAGTAATAACTTGTTTTGTTGTTTGTTGTCCTCCAAAGATTGAGAAAATATCTGTAAGTCCATCAGAAAAAGTTTTGTTAATGTTGTTAATTGAATCAACTATATTTTGTTGAGAATCTTTTGCAAATTGATCTAAATCTGTAACAACTTGTTCTGCTCCTTGATTTATTCCAGCAATATTATTATCAAAATTTGTTTGAGCTTGATTGATTGTTGTTGTTACTGCTGTTGAAGCATTTGTTAAAGCATTATCAATATTGGTTTGAGTTTCTTTAATTGAAGTATCAATGGCTTTTCCAGTTTCATCAATTCCAGATTGAATATTTGTAATAATTTCTCCTCCTCCTTTTGCTATATTTTCTCCAACGTCTGTTAATCCTCCTGAAACAAAAGAAGCAATATTATCTTTGAATAAAATAATTCCTCCAACTAACAAAGCTAAAGCTCCAATTCCAACTATTGCAGACATTAATTCAAATCTCCAATTAGAGAAAAAACTGTTAAGAAAAAAATGTTCAAAAGTTATTGTGCAACTCCTGAGACGTAACGGGTATAGAGTTCTATTGCATTTGTTTCTGTTGCTGTTGGAGCTGGAGCTAAGAATCTCCATTTAATAGCTTCTGCAACAAAGTTTGCAAGTCCTCCTCTACGTTGATCAATCCAATCAATGTAAGCAACACCTGTTTGTATTGCTTCAAGTCCATATTCTGATTTGTTTCCTAAGTGAGCTTGATCCCATGAGGTTTGGATAATTTTTTCTCCAACTCCTTTAATGTTCTCAACCTTGATTTGATTCAATACAGAATCATTTCTTGTTGGAGTTCCTGAAACACTTGTAACATCTTCTTTTGTTACCAAAAGATGAGTTAAGATATTTGCTGGAACTGGCTCGATTTGTTGTTGCAAAGTTGAATCGTCAAAGCTTGTGTAAGCTTTTGTGATATCAAACCTATCCGTTCCTTCTCGTAAGTCAATGAAACCAGCAGTAGCTAACTGAGCGTTTGCTTCTGCTCCTTCATCATCAAAGACTTCTGTTAAACTAATTTTGACATTAGTTGCAGTATCAATGATCGTATCTTGTACGGTTACGACAACATCAGCAATCGATCCCCAATCAATTTCAAGAAATAGACTTGATTTGTTTGGAGCGTCTAACAATGCACTTACATCAGACAAATTTTGTCTGGCTTGAGCGAAGTCTGCATTGACTAGCACTTTGAAAACTGTTGTTGTTACGGTTGCTGGAATTGCAAAAGCGTCTCTTGGTGGTAGAGTTCCTTTTTCAACTTGTTCAACAAATAACCACTTAGAAAGATCAACATTGAATTTGTTATCATCAGCGTCCATTACTAAACGAATTTTCTTAACAGCGTTTAGAAGATCATCTTCTATAATTCCAGTAGCTGGAGTTGTTGCTGTTGTAACTGAAAAGGAAAATAGCATAGCCATTCTTCTAATCAGATTGTCTCTATCGACTTCAATTCTTTTCGTTGTGTTGTCTGCATATTCTATTGATCCAGACAATGGACGTTCTTTAGTTTGCAAAACCATTTTAGTTTGCAATACCTCCGAGACGATTTAACAAACCTTGAGCAAAAGTTGTTGATTGAATACCAACAAGTAAAACTCCAGCAGAAATGCCGAGCAATACAGGTTTGAATATTCCACCGACCATTGAAGCAATTAAGAAAATTGCCAAAGAGCCGATTAACATACCTATTGCAAAGTTGTCTCTCAGAAATGGAACTCTTGAAATTAAAGCTGTTACGGTTGCCAAAACTACTGGAGTAATTAAGACAGCACTAGCAACAGCTATCATTTCATTGGATTTCAAAAAACTTGTAAATCCTGAGATTTTCAAGCTTGGTTTTTTGATTCCTAAGACCATTCTATTTTATGATGAAAGGTAGGGTATTAGAGCAGATTGAGCTATTATCTTACCTTTAGAACAGCGTAAGATCCATTGATTAGCTCTACTTTGTAGCTTGAATCATGCTTTCTTTTCAGATGAATATTCAAGTCTCTAATAGAAACAGTTTGCTTTCTGCATGAAGTTTCAGGACAACCAAAAATTTTTACTTTGAGCAAAATAGGATTATTCAATTTCTTCTGTCTCCTCCTCCGTTTCTTCATCTTCAAAACCTTCATCAATATCTGGAGCATTTGCTAAAGGCTCAGATAAAATAATTTGAGTTCTAGTGTCAGAATCTTTTCTATAAAGAAATGAATATTTTGGTAGCTGATCAGGATCTTCATTTGACACATAATGTTTATTTCTCAAATCTTTTGGCAGTAGTAACCATGCTTCATTACCAAAATAATTATCTCTAAACCATTCAATATGCTTGACTAAATTTAATTGATATCCGAAAATATGAGAGCAACTTCCTAAAATTGTAGAATGAACTTTTGCTGGAGTTGTTGAAATGTAAATTCCAGAAATTCCTCTATTGCGTCCACTAGAAATTAAATTATCAAGTTCTTCTGGAATGAATTGTTTAGTAACTTGTTCGTGAACATCATCAACAACAAAAAGAAGATTTCTCATATACTTTGTAGCTCTAGCACAAATTTTAAGAAAAGTTTTCTTTGAATAATCCCCTACCCAAAGATAAGCTCCATGTTTCAAATCTTCAATTTTTGAAACTGGCTCTCCAAATCCTTTATAATTTTCAAGAGGTTTTTGTGGCGACCAAATCCATCTTGCTAAATTTGGAACTTGTAGCAAAACGTCTCTAGCTTTAGAAGTCTTACCTGATCCTTTCATTCCAAAAATTCCAATATCCTCTCTAAAAGGAATCCAACTAAACTCTAAATCATTTTGCAATTTTATCAAATTCCTTTTGAGATTCTTTCATATATTTCATAATCATTTCTGGATCACAATCAACAGGAGGAGGAGAATCAATTTCATTTCTACAATAAGAAATTGCATGGACGATAAAATCAAAGTATTCATTAAGTAATTCTAAATTTTTTGTTGCTGAGTGTCCTATTGTTTGTGCTATTTCTGGCAGTAGTTGAGAAACTGTTGCTCCGAATACTTGCTTGTTTATTTCTTCGTCAGTTTCGCCCATTGGTAAAACTTTAGAAAATAACCAAAACATTTCTCGAACTCTATCAGGATCTAGAACTTCTTCTGTCATTTATTTGAAAATAATTCTCCAGATTCTAATTTTTTAGTTACAATATCAATCATAGCTTCCATGTTTGGAAATTCTTCCTTCATTCTTGCTAAATCATTTAATCGAATTAACTCATTGAATCCAAATAAAATATCCCTCCAAATTGTTTGTAATACTTCTTCATCAGTCCAATTAATAGCAAGTTTCAAAGCTTCCATTGAAACAACATACTTTGCATTTTTTAATTTAGCAACTTTAGAGCTTGTCCATCTTTTTTCTATTGCAGAAAAAACCATTAGGATTTGCTTTTTGTCAAGATTAAATTTATCAGGATCAAACGCTAAATTTTCACTCAATTTTTTTCTCCTGTTTTGGTAATACTTCTACAACTTCTCCAATCGCTGGTTTGTTATTTGGAACTATTTCTGGAGGAGTTGCAACTGTTTCTGGAATTTCACTTTCTTTTCTAACTGTTGATCCTTCTGAAATTTCTTCCATTTTTAATTGTCCTTCTTCTTTTGATTTTGTGATCAAGTGTTTTTTTCTTCCTTCAACAATTTTTGGAATGAAAATTCCAAGTGTTGCAAATAATGGAATACCAATTACAGCGTATTTTTGATCTGCCAAATACAAATTGAAAGCTGGTAGCCACATTTTTCCAAGAGCTTCTTTTTCAGCGTCAGTTAATAATTCAATTTCAGGATAAGCAATTTTCAATGGTAGAATCAAAGCTGAAAAAGTAGCACTAACACTTGCTTCATCATAAGCTGGAGCTTGAATTAATCCAAGTTGTCCTTGTTGAACTCCTTCAAGTTTTGGTTTTGAATCTGGAGATTCATCATTAGATCCTTTTTGAGTTTCTGGAGAAATTGCTGATTTATTTAATCCCTTGTTAAATTTGAGTTTTGTATTTTTCTTCATAATTTTTTCTGGATCTTTTCCAGCGATTTTTAATTTTGATTCTAACATTGGATTGAATGAAGATCGAATTGCTTTAACGTTTAATTGATTTGGTTTTAATTTTTCTTTATTTGCTGAGATAAAATTTTGAATGTCTTGTTTCCTTGCAGTAGCTGTTGAGTAATCAAAATTATTTTTAATTTGACTATCAATGTGTAAGCTTAGCAATTCTCCAAGACTTGGAGGAGCTGTTTCTTCAACGCTCAATTCAATCAAACACCATTACAGCAAAAGTTTTTTGACAAAGCTCATTCGGGCATTGGTGTTTAACATTTGACGCAACTGGATTTGAGAATTTTGAATGGCATATTGGACAACCTTCAACAATATCTTCTCCAGCTTGTAATGTTGGTTTTACTTCTTCGCTCATGTTCAAACCTTCTTTATTTGCTTATTTAATGATAGTTGATCAGAATCCGTAAGATCAGAATCAAGAATTACTGTAAATCTCATATAATTTTTTAGTAGAACAGAAGGGATTTTGTTATTTAGCTCACACCAATTCTCAAATTGTTTGTATTGCCATGAATTGAAAAATTTGAAACTAGCCATTAATCCAAAGTCTCCTGTTCTTTTTCATCATTCCATTTTACTTTGTAGATTTTCTTATCTCTTTTTTTAACCAATTCTTGGCAGATCCTTTTTACATTTTTTACAATGCCATTTGTTTTTTTGAACTAATCTTTTTCCACAAACTTTGCATTGACCTTTTTTAGTTTTCAAATCTGCCATATTACCCAATTCGAGACACCACAATTAATTTTTTATCTCTTGGATTTGTGTCGAACTGCCATTAAACAGCATGGACAAAGTAAGCGTCCAATAGAATTTTTGTTACAATTTTTAGGCAAATACCAAACTCTACAAGCATAACAAAATTTGAATCCTTGTTGATACATTGATCCATTTTGAAAGCTTTGTTTTTCACAAAGTCTTTTACAAATATTGTTACACAAATTTATAATTCCATTCCCCGTCTTTTTGCTTATGTGTTACTTCATGCTCAGTTTCTAGAACGTGTTTTGTCAGAAAAGTTTCATACCTTGCAAGTTTTTTGTTATCTTTTAGATCCTCATCATTCATAGTGAATGAAATTTGAATATCACAATCTTTGCATTTCCATAAATGTCTAGTAATCAACTTTTTTCTCCTGAATTAAATTATGTAGTTCACAAAATTCATTTATACAAATAAATTTGTTAATCATAAATTGAACTGTTGCTTGGTTACATTTTTTGCAGTTCATTTTGATTTCCTTCCAATTAAGATTTGATTAATTATTTTCATCAGTTGAATTAATTCAGAAGTAGTTCCCAATTCCAGATCAGCTTTAGTTTCTTCTGGATCAAAATTGTGTTGAGATTCATCTATTGAAGTTTCAGGAATATTTTCTTCAATGGGTTTTGGACATGGAATTTCTTTTGAATGAAACGAATTACATTTGGAGCAAATTTCTATACTCAAACTAATTCCCTCAATTCATGCTCTATTTTTTTAGGTATTGCTCCATGATTTTGCCAAAAGTGATCACAAAAATTCTGTTTAGCTTCTGCAATATCAGATTCACTTTCTGAAAAAATAAAATTCTCTTGACAATCAGGACAAACGAATTTATGGTTTTTTTCATCATATACAGAAGGACTATCTAATTTTTGTAATTCAGAATTAATTTCAATTCCGTTTTTGATAGCTGTTTTGGCTCTAGAGCTAGGTGTTTTATCAAAAGTATTCCAATGTAACAACTCTTTTTCTTTAATTTGCGTACAAACTTCTTTGAATTTGATATCAACTAACATTTTTTTCTTTTTCAAATCATCAGTTGTTGTTGTTCTCAATTCTCCAGATTTTACTTTGAATAAAATCTCTTTTACAATATTGGATCTGGAAATTCCTTCAAGTGAATCAATCCATGCTAACAATTCAACTTCATTTTTTACTGTTGAACTAATCCAAGCTGTTAATGCTGTATTTGTCAATTTTTTAATTCCCACATAAAATTGATATTTCTGAAAACTTGCATAATTCCAACTTGATCTTCTTCTGCAAGTTCTTCATAATGATACATACGGAAACATTTTGAGATAGGAGATTTGATTTCAATGAAAAACATTAGTTGAGAGTTCCAGAATAAACAGGTTGAGGAGTTGGAAATTTTTTCTTCTTTTTTCGCTTCTTTAAATTTACTTTAGTGTTGGTAGTTCTCCAGAATAACTTCAACCATTGGAGATTATTCAATTTCCAGTTCTCCATTCAGAATGAGATTCAATATCAAAAATCAAATAGTAACAATCCTTGATAAATCTAGTAATCATATTTGTCTAACTCCTGATTTACTTTTTCTGGAGGAATTTCGCCATAAGATTTTATCAATTCGTCCACCGTATGCCAACCACCAATTTTTGCAACGATAACATGATTTGAATAATTGCCTTTTGCTAACCAATAATGTCCTCCAATATGTCTGAGAGCATGGTTTGGTTTTTGCATGAAATAGGAATCTTCATCTTTTCCAATTACAGCATAACAAGATTTGAGAAAAGCAATCATCTTTTCATTAAATTTGATTTGGCTCAAGTTATCTTTATTTTCGTAAATTCTAGTTCCTCCTCTAGATTTGAGAGCCTTCAAAGAATCAATAGTATCTTTTCTTTTAATGAATTTCTTCCAAATACCTCCGTTGATTTGTTTTGTTTTTGATTCATAGGCTTTTAGAACTAAAGTTTCTCCTCCTCTAGCACTTGCAATAGTTGTATAATCTAATTTCATTGAAATTAAAGCAGATTGTCTTGAGCATGATTCAACTCCAACCCAAAACCATCTAAATTCGTCAGAATCCATTCCAAAGTTCTTAATTATGAAATCATTTACAATAACAAATTCTTCATCAGTTAATCTAATGTCTGCATATTGTCCATGTCCTACAATTTTTCTTGACATAGCTGGATCTCCTCTTGCCCATGAGATACCATTAACAGCACAAAATGAAGCTAAAGCGTAATTGATTCGATAACTGATAATTTCTAATGATCCTTTTTTTCCTCCAGTTCTAACTTTTACATCAGTTTCATTTCTACAATGCTCTAAAAATTCGTCTCTATAATCTTCAACAACTTTATTTGATTTTTCAATAACTAGCATTTCTGGAGTAATTTTTAATGTGTTGAATAATCGCTCCAACATATTCAACATTGGTTTTGCAACTTTAACTCCAGATCCTCCTTTTTTGTTGAGTTGTTTCTTAAACCAATATGAGACTAATTCATTATCTAACAAAGAATGTTCTCCAGTAAATTTCTTAAAGTCTCCAACAACTGTTTTTGCTGGTAGTATTGCTTTTCCTTCTAAATCTACTGCCAAAAACCCCTCCTTGATAGCAATATCTTTGTAAGCATAAACGGATTTTCTTGATTTGAATCCCATTACTTTAGCAATATCAGAAATACTCATTGGCTCAACGCCTTTTGATTTGTCTCCTAAAAGATAACTTGCAACTTTCTTTGCAATTCTAGATTTTTCTTCGTTACTGTCTGCTCTACCCAAACTCATATTGAATAGTCTAAACTATTTCTTTATAAAAGCTTGTGTGTGTCAACTATAACTAAATAATCAAACATTTTATCATTAATTGAGTTCCCAAACTCTAGAGCCTACCTGAAATCCCCTTTTTTGGTAGGCTTTTTCAATCTACTAATTCCGATAAACTCCAACCCTACATGATTTAGGGTAGAGTAGGCACATTTCACTAATTCAGGTAGTATCTAAAATCTTAAAATTTTCATTAGTAGAAAATAGACGTACACGATTCATAGCTTATCATAGCTTATGAGGTAGGAATAAAGAGCGTGGCTATATGATACCCGTATGATATGAATCGTGCCTGATAATCGCTGGTATAGCTACCTAGATACCTAATCTACACCTTAACCACGTTTTTTGTGTATTAGTAGGCACAAAATAAACAACTTATACTATTTTAAAACATAATAATTTGTAGATTAGTAAGCAGTAGTTTTTGATTCTAATCTACACAAACAATAAAATAAAATATTTCCAATGCTTGATTTAATTTTAATCACAATCAAACGCTATGCGTTTGCAAGATAGACAACTTTTGTAAATGAATAATTTAATTTTAATTAAAAAGATTTGAAACTTAATTAGATTTTTTGAAGTCAACATACTTTTCATATCCTTTCTTAGTTGCTCCAATAGCTCCTGATCCTAATGTCATAACAATTATGTAATCAAGTAATCTGTAATGAGTTTCATTGATTTCATTTCCAGTTAGAAAAGTTATTGCAGTAAATCCAATTCCAACTGCAAAAGAAATGTAAGGAATGATCCAACCTTTAAGAGACAATTATTATCTCATTTCCTCAATCTGATTTAATTCGATTAAGTAATATTGATATCTTGGTTGATTTTTTGAAATTTCAGACATGATTGATTTTCTAATTCCTTCTGCTCTCTTTTTCCATTTAGATCCTCTAAATGCTGGTTTAGTATTTCTTAATGAATACAATTCTTGAGAAGTTGTTTCTGGAGTATGTGATCCAATATGGACTGATTCTGCTCCATCAGTAATTGATTTTGAGATTCCTCTACCTGTTGAAGTAAATTTTTCTTTCAATCCTCCCATGATTGAAGGATAAAAGGTAGGGTATTAGAGGAGATTTACTGAGGATCTTCTACCTGTCTATGCAGAATATCAAGAATTAACTTAACATTTCCGTTTAATTCTGCTTGATTGATTTGAGTAGAAGTTATCTTTTCATTATTCAATAATTGATTAGATTTGATATCTGAGATATCTTCCTTAATTTCTGCTTGTACGAAGTTAGTATATCCAATAGAAATTGTTGCAGTTGCAGAAAGCAACATGAAAACCATTGAAAAGCAAATAGTTTTCTTTTCCATTATATTTCTCTTGCAACAGTATTATTGATAGGAATTATTTCAGATAAAACAGATTTAGCGTTTTGAATTTCTCCAGAAGTAGTTCCATCATTTGCATAAACTCGAACTTGAAACCATGATTCATCTTCAAAATGTAATCTATCTTGAAAGTTTCCATTCTCCATTTGAAAAGCTCCTCCTGAAAAAACTGCTTGTTGTTCATCAAAGAAATTAACTCCATCATTTGAAACAGCTATTGCATAAACTAAAGATGAAGCTCCAGCAGTTCTTCTTCCTTCAAATTGTCCTAAATAACTAACTGTGAAAAATGCCTGATCCAATCCAGTTGAGGAGGTTTTTTTCCATTGAGCTAAAACAATGGGATTAGCAGAAGTAGTTCCAATAGGAATAACAGTTACTCCAGCTTTTTCATAAACCAATGGAGTTGGGTTTTGTTGTGGTAATCCTCCAGAAACTCCTTCAATTCCTCCTCCAATTTGACCTGCCATTATATCGTTCTAGTCCAAGTAGTGTTTAATGGAGCGAAAAGTTTCATAGCAACAGAACAATTTTTAATCGATCCTGTTAAAACATTTGCTCCGTCCCAAAATGCTCCAATACCTAATCTATAATTTGGAGAATCACTAGGAACTATTGTATAACCCGACCATTCCCCACTCATTCGCTCCCATACATTATTACTATCAACTCGAAGCATACCATTGAAACTTGGAGCTTGCCAATTTGCTCCTCCGTCCTCCGTTTCCATTAATCCCCAAAAAATTTCAGAAGTATTAACAGAAGTTTTTCCTATTCCAGAAGCTTTGAGATTATAAATAAAATTTATCATTTGAAAACCTTCTACAACGTTTCCGACATTTTGCCATTCTGCAAAAATTAAAGGATTAGTTTGTAAGTGAGTATTTGGAATATCTATTTCCTCAGTTTGTGTAAAATAAATATCATAAATATTTGGAACTGAATCGTCTCCTCCTCCAGAAATTCCTTCAAGTCCTCCTCCAATTTGTCCACCCATGATTAAAGATCCTCCTCTACTGATATTTTAGTTACTCCGTCAGAAGCATATCTCCAACGGTCAGTTTTCTTTGTCTTTTTTCTGCTCAAAAGTTTTTTGAGTTTAGATAGAAGGCTCAAATTAAAACTCCTTGAACATAAGCAAAACCTGTTGAAGGCTCTTCCAAAATTTCCAAAGCATTTGCAACATATCCAGCACTTTTTGAAGCTGTTGCAGATTGAGTATCGTTTCCAGTTGGAGCTAATAATTCAGAAGTCATTACTCCAGCGAATTTCTCAGCTCCTCCATTTGCTCCTTGACCTCTTTCAACTTGACCTGATCCATAAGTTCCATAAGTAGAATTGTTAGTCATTCCACTAAACCAAACAATCATTGAATTTGCAGTTCCAACATTGATTGTTGTTGCTATTGCTGTTGAAGCTCCATTACTTACAGCATTATTTCCAATAGGGCTTGTTGCTTTTGATCCTGTAATTGTAAAAGCGTCAATGATTGTATCACATGAAGCTGTTGTATTTACTGTAATTGTAGTTGAAGCAATAGCTGGATTTTCAACATAATAAATTGCACATCTTCTTGAAGCGTTTAATTGTGTAACTCCCAAAACCCATGTATTTCCTTGATCGTCAGATATTGAAGAAATATCTCCTTCTCCAGTTTGATCAATATACACTCCAAGCAAAAGCATAGTATCTCCTGTAACTGGAGTAATTGAAATTGTAGGATCGTCAACGTTTCTATTTACTTGTAGAGTTGCGTCAACTGAAATTGCTATTGCCATAATATTTGAAACTCCTTAGATTCTCTTAATGAAATATAATCATCATGTTTGAAGAATAATTTTTTTCCTTTCATGCCAATCATTACAGAATCAACAGTATCAAAATCAAATTTTTCTCCTGTAATAACATCAATTTGAATATCCATAATTAATCCTGTTTTGTAACCTCAACTATAACTGTAACTTTTGTTACTGTTGTTGCAGAATCAACTTCAAACTCTAGGATATCATTTAGAGGAATTGTTGTAGTCCATGAGGTAAGCGAAGTATCTTCTGAGGATTTAGCACTTGATAGAGTTGGAGGAGTTGAAGAAGTAATACTGGCTTTAGTTCCTGAATTGTAATTTGCCAATGAAGTATATTTGTTAATGTCAACTACAATCGATCCTGAAACATCAGCTAATAATGTAACTCTAGTAATTGAAGCTCCATAAGGTATTCTAATAAATCCCTTGATTCCTGTTGTAATTGCAGATCCTCCTCCATCAATTACAAATACAATTCCAGCTTTTTCATTATACCACTCAGCAACATTTGGAACTGAATTAGTTCTTAATTTTGCAAAAGGCGTTGCTGATTCTTGAATTTGATTAATTGCCCATTTTGCAGAAGTTGAAATTTTACTTTTTGCAATATTTGCACTAGCTGAAATATCTCCATTAACAATTACAAGAGGATTAATTGAAAACAATCCAGTATTTGAAACGTCAATATCTCCAGAAGGATTTACAGAAGTTGCAACATTACCAGCTGATCCAACTAAAATATTTCCAGAAGTTAAAGTTGCTAATTTTGAATATGCAATTAAAGCTGTTGCAGAAATATCATTATTATCTATGGATAGAGCGTCATAAGCTCCAGCTAGAATTGTATTAGTAGATCCTATTGTTTTGTTTAAGAAAGTTTGAGTATCATCTAGAGAAGCAAGAGTTCTAGTTATTGAATTTGCCCTATATTTCAGTTGATCAAGTGTTGTGTTCAACCAAATATCAGCGTCAATTAAAGCAGAAGGATCAACGGTATTTCCTCCAATGTTAATTCCAGAATTTGTTGCAGAAGGATCGAAGGTTTGTCTTAATCCGTCTGCAAAAGTATTTGCTTTGTCAGTTCTAACAACATTTGCTATTGCGTCAACATCACACGAAGAATCTAAAGTTTTGTTTTGTAATGTTTGAGCAAGAGCCAATAAAGTTACAATACCGTTTGAATCGGGCATTGTCCAAACTCGATCAGCTGTTGACGTATGAGCAAAACGCCCATTGAAAGTATCAGCTATATTTCTTAACAATAAAGTCAAGTGTTCAAAAGTTTTTGCTCCTGTATTGGTTTGAACACCAGCTAAAAGCATATCTCCAGCTCCTCCAGCTTGATAAGTTGGAGCTATACCAATTCCATTACTTGTTAGAACAGTTCCAGCTCCTCCAACTGCAACAAGTAGTTTAGATTCTGGAATATCGCCTACTAAATCAGTATCTAAAATTTGAGCATTAAGATCAAGTTTTGTATATCCAATATTTGCTCCAGCGTCAATTTCAGAATTAACTATTGCAGTTTGTCTTGGAGGGCTTGGATTAGTTCCCAATACTGGCAAATTATCTAAAGATCCATTTGGAATATTTTGTAATGTGTTTGTAGCTCCATCAATTACTTTGTTTGTTAAATTTTGAGAATCTGCTTCAAAAACAAAAGTATCATCAGTTGTTAAATCAGGTAATGTTACATTTCTATTTGCTAAAATTGCAGAACCAAGAAAATTATATGAAAAAGAACCTGCTGGATTTAATACTCTCAGAAATGTATTTTGGAAACTTTGAATAAATGCTCCAAAATTATTTGATTTATCAGTTCTAACTACATTAGCTATTGCGTCCACGTTGCAAGTGGATTCTAAAGTTTTATTTGCTAAACTTTGAGCAGTTGCTAAATCAACAATATCTGATCCTATTGTCAATGTCAAATCTAAAGCGTTTTGCGTTACAATTAATCTAGAAACTTCTCCAATGATTGATCTAAATGGTAAATCAACTCCAGATTTTGTAAGCACTAATGAAGATCCAGATCCTGAGCTTGAAGCTGTATTTGCTTCGCCACCCCCCCCCTCCAGC
>JABUBK010000114.1_pt1 | contig 15729 bp, 21 predicted proteins | sample 7332671 | NCBI WGS metagenome assembly JABUBK01 (sample SAMN07256342, study PRJNA390944) | subsurface metagenome | isolation source: Methane hydrate marine sediment | place: Pacific Ocean: Eastern North Pacific, ODP site 1244 | collected 2002
TTATAACATTATAAAATGGAGAAATCAATCCTGATGCTTTTTAGGAATTTCTAATATCAAAAATGAAATATTGATAGGATTTATTGATATAGTCTGTTAGAAGTTTAAAGGAGGCTATCCTGATGCGTTTAAAAATATTTTAAGAGAGGGTGTGATCCTTAACTTCTAAAGCCCCAACTATTTTTAAGATATCTGATTTTTGTTAAGAATCTAAGAAGTGGGGGGGAGCTCTAAAATTCATTAAAATTGATATTCCTCAAATAGTCTATTTTTAAAGAATAGACAAAATACCTAATCAAATATATAAAAATCAATTCGAGTTTACATAATACTTATTATCGGCCCTTGTATATAAAACCTGATTAATCAATATTGCTTACTAAAGATATAAAGCGATCTAAAAAGTATTGAAAGGCTGAAAAACTAAAAAGTGGTGGATCGCTAAAACTAAAAATTAGATACCCAAAATAAACTTAAAAAGTTAGTTGCATTGAAACTTCTCTGTCCTCTTTTTTGTATATGCTTTTTATCAAGTGTTTTAGATTTTGAAGTTTAATTAAAAAGCTGAAAAGTGAGAAATTAGCTAAGAATTGCAACTTTTTATCGTTTTTAGGCACTATTCTTTTTGGGGTGTAGCCTTTAGTTGCGTGTATTTTTATGATGTTTTTTTTAATATTATTCTTTTATCAGGTATAATAAAAAGTGAAAAGAGCAATGGATTCGCTTACTTTAGACAAAAAGTTATAAATTCTGATATTTTTGGGAGTTTATGGGTGTTTTTTCCTTTAATTCTTAAAATTCTGTTAAGAAAAGAAGGCTTTATTAATTAGCTGTATATGTTTACTATTTTTTCACACTTTTAATAATTTTTTTTTTATCATTCCTTTCTTTACCTCTTTGATCCCTTCACTTGTTGCTCCTCTCCTTTACTTCTTACTACTTAATTTAACACAGATGTTTTCCCGAAAAAATTTTTTCATTTGCTAATTCTTAATAGAATCTTAAGAAAAAGAGAAGGGAAGACTCTTTAGTATAGTTATTATATGTTTATACATTTTTCCACTTTTAGAGTATTAATTAATTGCTATATGTTTATACATTTTTCACACTTCATAAATTCTCTTAACCATTTTGATCGCTGTATCTACTTTAACCCCTGCTTTCTCTAATAGGGCCTTAATCTCCTCTGGCTCATAGCTTAGCTTAATTGTATCCTCTAAAGTATTCGGCGATCTGTTGTCGTTTAAAATAGCATCTCTTTTATCTTTGAAGTCCCAATTAATTTTTATGCTCTTTGAGAATCTATCTACCGAGTATTTTTCCCCTCTTTGTATAATTCCACTCTTTTTTAACTCATCTAAATATTGAATGTAATTTCTTTGACTCCATTCAATTAATTTATCGCTGTGTATGTTTATAAAAGTCCTGTGCCTTCGAGGATAACAATGTTTAACTAAATGAGATAAAAATTTCATTCTCGGTAGATTACCTTTGTTGATCATAACAATAGAATTAATGTCTGATTTGCTAAGATACCCATTATAATCATTGTGGGTTTCATCAGGATAAAAAGAGGCAAGTTCATAGGTGTTATATATTTTATTTGCCTGTCTGTCTATTTCTTTTCTAACACTTACAGGGTGTGCAATAATGTCCTTACTAAAATCATTGTGTTTATTTTGAATTAATAACCATACCAACTCTATTGCCTCATCGATAGGAATGTTTTTTCTCCATAAGAAATATAAGAGTTTAAATTGCGATTCATTTCTGCTATTCGGTCTTTGCAATCCATTTTGTAATAAGAGCTTTCCTTCCTCTAAAATATTTGATGATCCTGGACCTTTAAAAGAAAGGTCAAGTTCTCGCTGATAATAAGGAATTGTTGATAAGTCAAAATCATTTAATTTTTTAAACCAGGATAGTTTATCCTTCCAATCTTTTAAATTCCGATACTCAAAATCTAAACAATCTTGTTTATGGCCGAAAGGAAGTCTAATTGCTCTGTTAGATTGAGGATATATTTCAAAGTTATTCTGTTCCCCGAATGATTTGAAAGTATCCTTTAATAGTCTGATTGTGGGGGGCTTGTTGTTATAAGTTGGCTTTAATAAGATGTGATAACTATTAGTGCTTTCAGATGAGCATAACATACTATTAAAAGCATCAAGTCCTAATACATCTCTGATTTTATCTACATCTTTTAAAAGTTTATTGTCAATATCTAATATAGAGAATTTAGGATACCATTTGCCTAAAGTTCCAATGTAATATTTTTGATCTAAATGAGCTTTAATCGGAGTGTCCACTAAAAGTTTATTTTTAGTTCTCCAGGAGTCTTTATTTTTAAGTTTAAATATATATCTGGGAATTCTCTGAATGAAAGTATCTACATATTCGCTAAAAGCATTTTCCTCGTTAAAAGTTTTTCTCATCGCTATCACCTTGTTTGATTTTTATAAAAGTTTGTTGTATTCTTACAACTAAGGAGCATTATCGCTATCACATAAATCAATACTCCTTTAATTAAAAAAAGCTCTTCTGTTCGGAGGGCTTTTTTATCTTTTAAATTCATTTTCTAATTCCTTGATTAATCATACTTTTATATTAAATTTCCAAATAGCTAAATCATCTCTCCATATCTTTTCAAATTCAGGTCCTCTAAATTTGTTTTTACTTTTTTTAGTTTTTTGCAAAAATTACAATGAAGATGTAGCTTGATCATATCTGAGCTTTCTACCATACAATCCTTCCCTTTGTTGTTTTTCTTATAGCATTCGTTAGCTATTTTTTTTAAAGTATCTGAAAACTCGCTCATTTATTTTTGCTCCTTTATGATAGCCTTTACTTCTTTGACTCTTTAATCTTTTTTTTCTTTGTTTTTTTTTAAATTTTAGCTTTCCCTGATACTTCTTTAATTTCTTTGATTTCTTATTCTCCGGGAAACTCATATCATCATACAGGGGATCGTGTTCGTCCCATTTTCCCAATTTTTTTTTCCTCCTCTCTTAAAGGAGCAATCAGAATCTAAACCTGGATACTGATAAAATTCTCATTTTATCGATTAGATTTTTTTTGCTCCATTTATTATTTTATTAATCTCACTTTTACCAGGTTTTTTCTCAAACTGTATTCCCTTATCTTTTTTATATGGCTTTTTATGATCTATTTCTCCTTCAATAATTTTATCAGGAATACCTTCAGGAAAGGCTTTGCAACAAAACTCTTCATACTCATTTTTATAAAAATGTTTACATTCTAAACATAAAGGAATCTTAATTTTTTTCATTTCTTTATTCCAACTCGTTTTAATTTTAATCTTACTTTTAGCCTTATATTATGTATAAAACCTTTTTAAAATGAGTTTAAAGTGCAATCTGATAGCTTTTTTATAGCCTGATAACTCTAAACATTATAAATTAAACAAATTAGACCTTAAACTCCTCAAATTGAGCGATAGCCTTCTCCACATCTTTGAGTGCCAGAGTTATATAAACCTGTGTCGAGCTGATATCTGAATGTCCGAGTATCAGCTGAAGGTTCATTACATTCCCATTTTGTCTTATAAACTGAGTGCCGAATGTGTGCCTTAAAGAATGAGGACTTATGATCTTGTCTATCTTTGCTCGCTTACAATACTTCTTTATCATATAGCTAATATTCCGAGTCTTGAATTGACTACCTTTTTTGGTATTAAAGCACTTTGCTTTTCCTGTCCTCTTAACATCTTTTATTGTAGTGAAAAAATATTTAGTGTTCTTAGGTTTAACATTCCACCACTCTTTTAAAAGTCCTGAAGTATGAAATGGGATCATTAAATCTCTGTCAATGTCTCCTTTGCCAGATACAATCCTTAATTTGTTTTCAGTTAAGTTAACATCAGAAGGCTTTAAATTTGAAACTTCTGACACCCTGAGACCGAGATTCAGCATCAAGCTAAGCACAGCTCTATTCCTAATCCCACTCAGATATCTTTTATTTGGGATTCTTAAAAGCCTTTCAACTTCGTTGGGCTCTAAGATAACAGGTAGTTTTTTCCTTCTCGAAATAAATCTTTTCCCTTTCATTGCTTTCTCTCCTTTGTTGCTTATTACATACATTATAAGCAATATACCATAATGTTTATATGGTGTCAAGCAATATATCCCAAATAATGAAATATTTTTAATCTTTTTATATCTAATAACTCAATTAATTAATCTAAGAGATATCTCTTTTTTTCAAGACTAAATTTCAATTCTTAATACTTCTTATTGCATTACTCAATTAGAATGAGTTTTTGATACAATCTGATGCGTTTATTACCCTGTTCTATATTTTTAAGAAACCTTGTTAAGCATCGATGCTATCCTCTTTTAATCCGATCTCCTCGAAGTCCTTATATTGTCTTATATTTCCCAAAGTTTCGAGGATTATTCCACCATAAGACAAACAAAAATCAATAGTCTCAATAATGAGATCAATAAACAATCTTTTCTTTTCCTCTTCTGTCTTTACTTCTTTATCCGCCAAAACATTGTCAATAATAAACCTATATGTCAGGTCTCTTACATCTTGATAAGCAATATTCTTATCCGATCTCTTTTCAATATTACTTCTCAAATAATTAATAAATTCCCCTTTGATCCTTAGGATTCGATCTTCAAAGCTCTCTTTATACTCGTTCATAAGCTAAAACTCCTTCTACCAACTTATTGATCTTGCTCGAGCTACCCTTGTTGGACCTCTTCGATGCAATATTAATTCTGTGAAACACCATACCAAAGCATCTATTCTGTCAGGACTTGTTTTAGATTCTGGGGTGAAGTTGCATTGCTGATCTTCGAGGTCCTTGAAAGTTCCAATGTGGTGTATTTTTCCTTGCTCGTATAAAGCCGAAATTGGCTCGGCTCTTACCCTTTTTCCCCTCGATGCGTGAATCGATTTATAGCTTACATTAGGATCAATATTTCTTATCACTTCCTCTACCATATCGCCACCAAAATTGACTTCAGCTACTATTCTGTCAGCTTTATATTTGTGATATGCTCCGATTCCCTTTGATGCCCACCCTTTCGGTCTTTTTCGGCAACTCAGATCGTCAATAACATAACCTTCTAAATTAGCATCAATTCCACATACCAGAATCCCTGTCTCAGCTGAAGTTTCCTTAGAAGTGCCCGCTGGATCAATACCAATTACAATTCTGATTAATTTATCTAAATCTACCTCTGAAACCCTGTTATCTGCGATTGTTGATCTTTGCCACAGAGCATTAGGAAGTTCCTCTAATAGAATTGCATAAATTTCTTGTTGACCTAAGGTAGTGTTTTCGTATTTTTCGACAATAGTTTTAAAAAAGTTTGGTGATAGGTTTAGAATGTTATCATAAGTTGATCCTCCACTTACTACACAATTTTTATCATTAATCAGTTCTTTAATTATTGTTTTAGGTTTGGGTGTGGTAGTAATGATTGCCTGAGGGTTTGATCCTAACCTGAGACACAATTTAGCCATATCCCAACTTTCAGCATATTTCCAACTCGCCAATTCCTCACACCACATTTTTTGAAACTGTGGACCTCTAAGTCTGTCAGGCTCTTCGGCTGAGAAGGTATAAGCAACTGCTCCATTAGGCCAGGTCAGTTTTCTCTTAGAAGGTTCGTAAAGAGGCCTGAAATCAGGTCTTGAAATAGTTAAGATACCAGAATCACCCTCGATCATAATGTCTCTAACAGCTGATGCTGTTGGACCTACAAGGCCTATTTTAGTGAATCCCTGTCTGACTTGCTCGATGATCCACTCAGCCCCTGTTCTTGTCTTACCAAATCCTCTACCTGCCATAACAAGCCAAAATGTCCAATCTCCTTTAGGTGTTAACTGTTCTTTTCGTGCCCTGTGTTTCCAACTATATCTTAGCCTTAGAAGTTCCGCATCAGATAAATTCTCTAAATATTTGTCTCTTATTTCTTGCTCCTTTTCAGCAAGTCCTGTTATTAAAGATACTTTCATTTAATTTTTTCCTATTTTTTTTAATTTCTCTTTTTTTAACTTCTCAGCTTTTTTCATTCTCTCAGATATTGTATTAAGCTCTTCTCTCATCTCCTTCTCAAGCTGTTCCCTTGTCTCCTTTGTATATGGTGTTATCTTAAGGATATCCTCTGACTTCGAAACATACTCACCGCTGATTTCTAATAAAAGTTTTGCAAACTGAAAGTGTCCAGATATTGCTTCTTTAATTGCAGTTTTATAAATTTTCACTAATGATCTTGACAATAGCGGTTCGATTAGATCATTTAAAAATTTCACAAAATCTTTATCTCTGAGCCATCGCCAAGCGGTAGTTCTGTTAATTTGGACCTCTTTACAAATTTGTGTCAATGTTAGCTTATTAGTCAGATCAAGATACCAATCTATAAACAAGGCTTGTTTTTTTGAAGGTATAAATTCATTCTTTTTTTCATTCATTAGCTTTCCTTTTTATAAAATTTATTTTAAGAGCTCAGGGGAAGATTCCACTCCATTAAACCTGAGCTCATTTGCATCAACTCCTAATAATATTACCTGGCTGGTGTCAATTAATTCGAGTGATGCAATTATTAAATATTTTTAAAATTTATTAATATTTAGAGGGATCAGGAAACAAACCTGATCCCATTCTGTCTTCTCACTAAAATAGGAGGTGAAAAAACAAATTTTATTAGCAAGGAAGGGGAGCTAATAACCCTTCCCTGCTTTTAAAGAAAGTCCTGGTAGAAAGTAAAAAACCACCAGACTAAATGTCAGAGGATTAATCAAAAAAAACCCCTGACTTATTGCATCCACCTAATTAATAATTAAACTAATTAAGAAAGGAGGAATACAATTTATTAAATATCCTTAACTTTCTTTTGATACTCTTTTTGGGTTCTTAAAAAACCCTTGTAAAATAAAAGTTTGTTTAACATAAATCTACATTCTGGACCGACCACACTTGAGAAATCTTTTTGTCTAAATCCTTCTTTGTTTACTATTTCACCAAAATGAGTTTTCATTTCATTATTTAAAAGTCCATATTCCTCTCTACTCTTACAAAGCATATTAATAGCTTTTACAATAGTTCTTGATAGTCTTAACCCTATTTTTTGAGCATCTTTAAGTTTTAGTTTTCTAATTTTTTCAATAGTGTCTTTTAAGTCAGCCTCAGCTTTTAGATATTCCTTCTCAGCAATTTTGACTTCTCTGCTTTTTATCTTTGTTTGTCGCTCCGCTTTATCTATCTGATCGAAGTTGATCTGTTCTCCTACCTTCGAAATTCCCAAAGTAGTTGAAAGTTTATCGCTAATTTTTTGAGATTCCTCCGACAATTTTTGCATATTCTCAAATCTTAATTTTGCTTTGTTTAGTTTAGATAAACTCGCTTTGTATTCAGGATATTTCTCAATTTTTGTTAACATATTTATTTCTCCTATTAATTAAGGTTTTTAGGGTTTTTCAAACTTTTCAAACCCCAATTTATTTAAGTTTTTCATAATCCTTCAGGACCTTAGCTTTATTTTTATATCTACTTTTTCGGCGATCTTGCACAGATTGGGGTTCGCTGTAAACTCTTATGTCTATAAAGGTTTCCCTAACTTGCTTTATACCTTTTTGCACTGTTCTTATTAACATAAATTCGGTATATGTCATTCCAAATAGATTTTTTCTATCCATTATTTCAGGTTCTCCTTTAGTGCTTACCTCTTTCGATCAATCGTTTCAGCTTTGCTAAAAATTTCTCATCTTCATCTAAGCCTTTTAAACTTTTTAAAAAATCTTTGTCAAAATCTCCACCCGTTTTTGTTGCAATGATCTTGCTTTTTCTACCAAAACTATCGCGGTTTCCAAAATCTAAGACTTTTTCTTTTTCAGCTATCTTTTCAGCTCTTTTCTCAGCAATCAGTTCCTTACTTAATTTGAAACCAAGACCATCTCTATCACCGAAATCTAAAACTTTTTCCACGCGATCCACACTCTTATAAGCCTTCAATAAATCTGCTTTTCCTTCTGAAATTCCCATTACTAATTTTTCTCTATCCTTCAAAGCAATATTCTTATTTGCCATTTCCTGTCCTAACAAAAGTCCTAAAACATTTGTTTTTATAGCGTTTGCTAAGCATAAGGCCGAGTTAGATGTCAGATTTATAAAACCTGCTTCTAAATTAGAGATTTTCGATTGAGGAATCCTGAGGTCTGTTCTCCTTGCCAACTCGTTTTGTGAAATCCCCTGCTCTTCCCGATGCTCTCTTATGCTCTTATATGAAATCTCATATTCGAGTTTAATGTCTTCTGCCATTTTTATCACTCCTATTTAATTATAAACATTTCTTGTCAGATATTATATTTGTATATCATTATAACATTATAAAATGGAGAAATCAATCCTGATGCTTTTTAGGAATTTCTAATATCAAAAATGAAATATTGATAGGATTTATTGATATAGTCTATTAGAAGTTTAAAGGAGGCTATCTTGATGCGTTTAAGAATATTTTAAGAGAGGGTGAGATCTATTATTTCTTTGGCTATTCCTTCTCTAACTGTTCTATTTTTATAATTTAAAGAAAATAAACTTACAATTAAAATTAAGACAATAAGTATTTAGCTTTGAGTTTATGCATACTTTTATATTAATTCCTAATTAGAGAGCCCTTAAAGTATAATCTGATAGGTTTTTTCAAGGCTAAATATTAAAACATTATAAATTAAGTCTTATTAACTTTTAAATCAATTAATTTCTTTTCTAAATCTTTTATTCTCTCCTCTAAAGTTTTCGGTTTCAAGCCATCTCTTTTATTATAAAAATTACTTAAACCTTCTTTAACTTCTGAAGGATCGATATAACAATAAATCTGTGTGTTCCTAATGTCCTTATGTCCTAAGATTTTTTGAAGTCTTATTAGATCGTGATTAGAGTTCTTATAAAAGTTTAAAGCGAATGAATGTCTTAGAGTATGCATTCCTACCTTCTTTGTTATACCAACTCGCTTAGCATACCTTCTCACCATTGTATATAAATAAACTCTATCTAATTTATTTCCTTTTAAAGTGCAGAAAAAATGTTTTCCTTTGGGCCGATCTGCTTTATATTTTTTCAATAGACTTTGAGTATATTCTGAAAATGATAAGATTCGATCTACTCCACCCTTACCATTTTTAATAACAATTTCTTTTTTAGATATGTTTAAATCTCCTGGCCTAAGATTGATTATGTCTGACACCCTCGCTCCTGAATCCCACACTAAAGAGAGGATCGCTTTATTTCTTAAACCTGTGGGGACTCTCTTATTCGGCTGATCAATAATTTCCCTTACCTGCTTAGCTGTTAGTGTTGTTGGTATTTTTCTCCTCATTATTTTTTCCCCTTTCTTTAAATTTTTAAATCTTTAATGTTAAAATATATCAAAACAAACATCATTAAACCAATTACAGCTGTATAAATAAAAGGTATTTTAAATTGATAAGTTATCACATAATAAAGAAAAGAAATAATTGTTGCACTCATTAAAGAAATCCACAATGTTTTCATTTATTTAAAACCCTCCTTTTTGTAATAATAAAAAACATTACCCTTATTATGTTTACTGATATTAATACAAAATAGAAGGTTTGTCAATATGTTTACTTATTTTATTTTTAATTGATAAATTCTCTATTTGAAATTTCCCTTTTTTATAGATTCAGCCTAACTATTTCTTAATGAGTTTTGAGCCTCCTTAATGGATTGATATTAATTAAAATTTGAAATGATTTTTAGATGCTATTCTGAAATTCTGGGAGCTCCTAAAAGAGATGTCCGATCCCTTATTAAAGTCCAACTATTTTTAAATGATTTTTTCAGATATCCGAATTTTTGGCTTGATACAAAAAATCTAAAAGTGGGTTAAGGGTAGAATTCGAGCAGTTTTTATTTGATCTATTTTTTAATAATTTCTAAGTCCTGACAAAATCCCTAATCAAATATAAAAAAATCAATTCGAGTTTACATAATAAACATTATCGGCCCTTGTATATAAAACCTGATAAATTAATATTGCTTACAAAGAATAGAAAGCGATCTGAAAAGTCTTGAAAAGTTAGTTTCTTGAGAAGTGGAGGATCATTAAAACCGAATATTAGATATCTGAAATTTCCCTTTTTATAAACACTAAACCTGAGAAATCAAATATTCTTTTTTTTAAATTAGAGATCCACAGGGGCTTACAGAGTTTATAAAATCCTCTGTATATTTCCTTATCAATAGGATTCACAGGGTTTTAGTTAAATCCTTTCAAATCTGAGTTTATATAATTTTTAGCGTGTATTCTAATCAGGTGTTTAAAAAATATTGAAATTTCACTTTTAACTAAAAAATGAGAAAAGAGCTAAAATGTGCAATGTCTATCTTTGAAGTTTTTTAAAATTAATTGTTATTTTAGCACTTAAACTGATGTATTTAATTAAATTCCTTGATTTTTAAAGTTAATGTGAATGGCTGAAAACCTGCATTTTCTTGCATTAAAACTAATTGTCTTTTTTTAACAATTTTCTTTTTAACCTGATAAACAAATATGAAAAAAAGCTAAAAATTTTATGTAAACTTAACTTTAGGGTTTAAAAATATAAAAAATGAGAAAACCTGACACATTTCTATTTTTTAATAGTATTTTTTTAATTTATCTTTTATCAAAAAGGACCTCAATTAGATTTTTTTTTAATGGATTCATATAAGGTTTATACCATTCTTTACCTCTTTGCTCTCTCGGTCCTTGCTCTCTTCTTTTATCTCTTACTATTTAATTTAATTAAAGCAGGTATTCCGCCGAAAAATTTTTATCTCTAATCATCTACTTTTTTTAATACAAACAATCCAAAAATTCTAATTGTATTTTATCGTCCCTTGCAAATTCCATTTCTAAAAGTGTATATTTTTTCATAAATTCTCTAACAGCTTTTTTAATTCTTTTTAGATCATCTTTGTTTACTGTTTCAGAATGTCCCATTTTTAAAATTATTTTATTTCTGGGATTTCTAACAAAAAAGTGTGTTCCATACTTAACTTTAAAACCTTTAAAATATACAGATTTTTTATCTTTAGTTTTAAAAGTATTAGATGCTATAAGTTTTTTTTTCATTCTCTCCTTTCCCTTCAGGTCTTCAAATAAAGTCCAGATGTTCCCGATAAATTTTTTTATTTTACTGATAGCAATAAATTTAATCTTTTTGTTTTATCTTTTAAATAGTCTTCTAATCCAACTTGTTTTTTGATATGTTAATTGCTCTTTTAATAGTGTATTTTCCCTTTCTAACATCTCAACCTTCGCTTCCAGATATCCAACTTGCCTAACCAAAACAAAATAAGGAGGGAGTTCTAAATCTTTTGAGGTATCTTTTTCCTTACCCTTTTTCCTTACCTCATCATTTTTGCCTATAACTCTAACTTCTAATACATCATCTAAACTGCTCTCATCTACATATAAATTTTTTCCTACCTTCTGACAATTTAACCTACCTTGCTGACAATATAACCTAATAGTTCTATGCGATTTTCCTAATCTTAAAGAAGCCTCTTTTGTTGTTATCAATTTAAAAATCCTTTCTCTAATTACTTTTTTATAAGGTAAAAATCTTAAAGGTAAAGGTTAAGTAGATACCTCTAAATTACCTTATTTCCTTATTCTATTAAAAGAGTGAAATTCCTTTAAGGTTAGAGATTTATTCTCTTTTTAATTAATTCTTTTATTTCTTATTTTTTAAAACTTATTAACAACTATTTTTAAAAATTCTATTATTTAAGAGATTAAATAGAGATTAAGAAGAGATTATGGAGGATTTTTAGGTATTCTTATCAGGTTTAATTTAAAACCGAGTGCACTGAGTTTACTTTAAAAGTGCACTGAGTTTACTTTAAAAGTGCACTGAGTTTACTTTATAGAATTTAATTATTAACAATTTAAGACTTTAAAATTCTTTGTCTGCTAAAACTGAATCTTATCTTTTTTTTGTTATCCTTCTTAAAAATATAAACTTCACTTTTTCGATATCCTTTTAGGAGTCCTTTACTTTTTATATCACTCCAGGCTTTCTCAAATGTTTTTCTTGATTCTGTTATATGTTTAGTAGTAATTCCTATTGCTATTTTTAGGAGCTCCCAATCCTTAGGGTATTTATACAAATTAAATGGATTTTGAGTTTTTAAATATAAAAATAAATTTAAAGCGATTCTGCTCAGATCTAAAACCTTCTCTAATTCTAATAAGGTGTATTTGTTGTTATGGATCTCTTTGTAAACTGTGTCCCCTAAATGAATTTCATAAAAATATTTCCCTCTTTTCTCATCGTGAAATTTGAATTCTGATAAGATACTCCACTCGTGTATTCCAAACTTTTTACCTGTCTTATAATTAATGATAGGAGTTATAAAAGTAGTATTTTTTAGAAAGTGTTGGGATTTTAAAATCTCATTTCTGTAATAGCCTGTGGATTTTAACTTCATATGTCCTAAAAATTCTTTAACTGATACTTCATATATTCTGGATTTGAAGTAATCGCTTAAATAAATATTGACAAGTGATACCTTAATGTCCATTGATTTTGGATTTCTATAAGAGGAGATTTTATATTCTCCTTCCATACTATAAGCATAATTTACTAATTCCTCTTCCCCTTTTAAATGTTTAACTGAAAGGTTGTAGAATTTACTATCATCTTTAAAGAAAGGATAAGAGGCTAATAAATATGGACACTTAAACTTCTTGATAGTTTGATCGGGGATTTCTAATTCTTTGCCAGGAGATTTTTTTAAAATAGTTTCAGATCCCTTTTTTTTAGATTTCACACTTTTAAGTGGATTTGATCCTTTCATATTTTTTGGTGGATTTATTCCCTGTATTTTTTCTAAACAATAAAAGCATTTATCGAATAGATTAGGATCGCTATATGAGATGTTGCAATTTCCTTCTTTGCTATTAAAACACTTAAAAGCCTCTTTAAATAATGTTTCTAAGCCCATTCTCTCTCCTTTCTTATAATCCTTTTTTAACCTTCTTACTTTTATACAATACTTACAATAAAAATGTAGCCTTATTGTGCCAGATACCATACAATCCCCTTTGTTGTATTCTTTGTAATAACAGGTATCAGCTCTCCTTTTTCCCAAAGATCTAATCTCACTTTCAGTTTTCATTTCCCTTCTCATTAAAATTTTTAAAATATTCTTTAACCTTTATAAAATTTTGGTATAGAATATTAAACAAGGTGAGTTTTTTCTTTTTAAACTCCCTTATACTCCTAATTTTGAGAGAAAGATCCTTCGGAGTGGGGGATCTTTCTTATTTTTGTTTATTATTTCTTATCAAATTCATTTCTTTATATCTTTAATTTCCTTTAATGTTTTTTCAATATTTTTAATACTTTCTGAAATACTAAATATATTTTTAAAAAATCTAAAAAATCTAAAAACAATAAATACAATAAGAGGTATTAATCCAAAACAAAATATTAAAAAAATAATAGAAAATAATTGATATTGATATAATCTATTCAAATTCATTTCTTTACTCCAACGCTTTGTTTTATTCTTTTTAATAATACTTTTAGCCTTAGATTTAAGCATATAATTACATTAATTCCTATTTAGAGGCTCTTTATTAAGCAATCTGATAGCTTTTTTTAGCCTTAAAATCTAAATATCTTAACAGATTCTTTAAACTATCTTAGATCTACTCCCTTTTTCCTCTTTTAAAATTTCCCTTACTCTTTTATTCTTTTTCCTGTCGAAATATAATCCTGTTATAAGAAAGGATATTCCGATAAATCCTATTACTATTAAAAAAATTAGAAACCGAGTGTTGCCAGACATCTTTATTTTTCCTCCAACTCTTTATTTTAATTTGTTTTCTATTCTGTGAAATTCATTAAGAAATTCCTCATCAAGTTCCATTACTTTTTTATGTAATTCCTCGTATTCTCCTAATCCATAAAACCCTGCTATTAGCATTTCTACTGTTATTTTTATATCCTCAATAAACAAATCATACAATTCCCCAACTTCTTTGTTAACTCCGACTTTTTTCTTTAGTTCCAACTCGGTTAGAATATCATCAATTACCCTCATCTGTTCAGTAAAGCTCTCGTCATTATTTTCCTCAATAGAAATAAATACTTTTGAAAGACTATCGCCAAATTCTTTTTTTAATCTCTTTACTCCTATAAAATCTAACTCATAATCTTTTGTTTCCTCTATCTTTGTAGTTTCCTCCACCTGTTCTACTTTGGTAGGTTCTTCATCGATAGCTGTTTTTGTTTCTATACAACCTCCTCTTAATGATGAAATAACAATACCGACAAGAATAATACTAATTATTAAAAAACAACCCTTACCACCCTTTTTTTTAGTTTTCATTTTTCTCCTCGTTAGAATTTTTAAATTATTTTTAATTTTTATAAAATTCTGGTATAAAATATCAATGAGCGATAATTAAAATACTCAGTTTTTTCTCATTCATTTTACTTAACTCCTAAATTTAAGAGGGATCTCTTTATCGGATATGGAGGTCCTTCTTAATTTTTAGACTTCTGTTCTTTACTCTTTTTTTTCTTTGTTTCTTTTTGTATCTTTTCCTTCTGCGATCCTTTAATGTTTTTAATTTTTTTCTTGTTTTTATTTCCTCATTCTCTAAAGGATATATCGGATCGTGCTCATTTAACCTTCCCACTTATTTTTCCTCCTTTCTTTAATTTATTTTTTTAAGCACACTTTTAGCCTTATATTATGTATAAAACCTTTTTAGAATGAATTTAAAAGCTATCCTGGTGTGTTTTTTTAGCCTCGAAACTCAAAACATTATAAATTAAACAAATTAAATCTTAAATTCTTTGAATTTGAGCATCGCGTCCTTTACATCTTTGAGTGCTAATGTTATGTAGATCTGACTTGTAGAAACCGACGCGTGTCCTAAGATCTCTTTTAAGTGCATTACATTGCCACCCTGCTTTATAAAATTAGTTGCGAAGGTGTGCCTGAGCGTGTGAGGGGAAACCTGCTTATTAGTGATACCTGCTCGTTTAGAATATTTTTTAACCATAGCTTGTATATTCGTTATTTTAAATTTGCTCCCCTTTATAGTATTGAATCGCCCCCGATCCTTAACATCTTTTATTGTTGTGAAAAACCATTCAGATGTTGGCTTTATCTTTTTCCACTCTTTAAGTAATTCAGCTGTGTAGAAAGGAATTATTAAATCTCTATCGACGCCACCCTTTCCACCAACTACTCTTAATTTATGTTCAGTTAAATTAACATTTCCCGACCTTAAATTTGAAACTTCTGACACCCTGAGTCCCATATTTAGCATTAAACTTAAAACTGCTAAATTTCTTTTACCTGAGAGATATCTTTTATTAGGTATTCTCATCAGGCTTTCTACTTCCTCAGGTTCTAAGATTACAGGTAGCTTTTTCCTTCTTTTATTCCTCATTGCTTTCCTTTTTATTATTTATAATCACCATTTAATACAATATATCACTATGTTTTTAAGGTGTCAAATAAAAAAAACAATATATCGCAAATTATTTCATTATTTTTAATCTTACACATATTGTTTTATCAAGTATTTTTATTTTTTAGTTTTTCTAATATACAGACTATTATTTTTTATCACTTTTACCAGGTTTTTTCTCAAACTGTATTCCCTTATCTTTTTTATATGGCTTTTTATGATCTATTTCTCCTTCAATAATTTTATCAGGAAT
>JABUBK010000115.1_pt1 | contig 15702 bp, 20 predicted proteins | sample 7332671 | NCBI WGS metagenome assembly JABUBK01 (sample SAMN07256342, study PRJNA390944) | subsurface metagenome | isolation source: Methane hydrate marine sediment | place: Pacific Ocean: Eastern North Pacific, ODP site 1244 | collected 2002
TTACCTTATTAGAGCGATTTCCTACTGAAAAAATGAAATGAAAAATAATTAATTACGTTAAAGCGACACTTCCGCGCGGTCTACATAGTTTAAAGCCGTAGATATTTAATACCCCTTATCCCCTCCCTTTTAGATATTAATATTTTTAAAATAAATCTCTAAAAGGAATACTATATTCGGCTTCTGTATTTTTAGCATACATTTTAGCAAATCCATTTAAGTGTGAAACCTTCCCATTCTCAACATACCAATAAGCCATATCTTCAAAATTCACTACATAGCCAGCCTCATACTTCACTGCTTTCCAGCTTCCTACAATATCAGTGGTTAAATTATCTTTTACAGCCTCTATTGCTTTTTCTCTTCTATTGAATGTTTCACTACAACCTAAATTAAGCGCTAATATAAGAATAAAGACTATAAATAGAATTTTTTTACTTATATTAAATATTGTCATTTTTCACCTCTTTTTTTATTAATATATCACGCAACGCATTAACAATCTCACGACTCTCTATATAAAGTTTGTTATATTCTTTCTCTTGTTCCTTTTCGTTGCCTACTCTTCCAGTATACAATGCATCTAATCTTGCTATAAATTCTTCAATGCGTCTAACAAGGTCTACATCCTCCTCTTCTATCAAGATTATAGATTCTGAAGCGATACCACGAAGCTTAAAGGTATTAGTATTTTTATATAATCTAAATGACATAAATTCCCTAGATAATTTAGAGAATACTCTTAATCGTCTATCACGAAGCCATCCTTTTTTCTCCCTTTCTTCAATCTTTTTTTGTAACCAGAATATATCCAACAGTTTCGTTACTATAGCGCCAGCAAGACCACCAGTTACAACAACACCAATGAACTCAATCCAGTTCATTTGTTTCCCTCCTTTTTACCTGAATTAATTTTTTATTATCTTTTAAATAGTCTTTTAATCCAACTTGTTTTTTGATATGTAAGTTGCTCTTTTAATAAGGAATTTTCCCTTTCTAACATCTCAACTTTTGCTTCTAAATAACCAACTTGCCTTACAATTACAAAATAAGGGGGTAATGCTATACTTTTTGGGGTATCTTTTACCTTGCCTTTTTGCCTTACCTCATCATCTTTGCCTATAACTCTAATTTCTAATAAATCATCTAAACTGCTCTCATCTACATATAAATTCTTTCCAACCTTCTCACAATTTAACTTACCTTTTTGACAATAAAGCCTAATAGTTCTGTGTGATTTCCCTAATCTTAAACTTGCCTCTTTTGTTGTTATCAATTTAAAAATCCTTTCTCTATATTATTTTTTTATAAGGTAAATTTTTAAACGGTAAAGGTAATGTTTATACCTCAAAATTACCGTATTAACGTATTCTACTAAAAGAGTAAAATTCCTTTAAGGTTTAATAAAAAGAGAAGAAATTAATGAGATTGGTAGAATTTTCTGAACTATACTTATAATTAAATAAATGATTTTATTAGAGCAATAACACTTACAATAAAGGTTAAAATGACAATTAAAAATGTAAATCTATTATTTTTTTCTGAATCTTGCATTAAAAGCTGGGTGATTATTGTAATCCTATCAAGTGCACCAGCACTAAAACCAACAGCAGGAATATTACGTTTATTACATTCATCTTCTAACTCTTTATCTGTCATTTTGTAATATTTTTTAACTCCAAAAAAATTAAAAATACTCATAATTATTGATTCTCCTTTATGATTTTTTTCTTTTATTAAAAATTTTTTCTTATTATTACTATTATATTATTAGAATATAAATAGAATATAAATAGAATATAGGCTAAAAATTAGATATTCTTATCAGGTTTAATATTAAATAAAATGTTATGATTTTACTGTTATAATGTTATGATTTTACTGTTATAATGTTATGATTTTACTGTTATAATGTTATGATTTTACTGTTAAATTAAAAAGTTATTAACAATTTAAGCTTTTAAACTTCTTTGCTTTACAAATTTAATATATTCCCTGTTATTCTTTTTAGATATAAATATCCTATGTCGATATCCTTTTAAAAGTTCTCTATCTTTTATATCATTCCACGCTTTTTCAAATGTTTTTCTTGCATTAGTTATATGTTTATCTGTTATTCCTATATGAGCTTTTAGAAGTTCAAAATCCATTGTATAGTTAGAAATATATTTGGGATCTTGTCTTTTTACACAAAGATAAAGAGTTAGAGCGATATCTTTTAAAGGTAGAAGTTTTTTAACATTAATTAATGTAAAGTAATTATCTTTAATCATTCTTTCGTAGAATCCACCTAACATTATTTTTAATTTAGTTTTTCTTTTACCTTTTTCAGTCAAATGGTGATATTGATCTATTATTCCCCAAACTGAGAATGAAGGTAGATTTTTCCAATCAATTTCGCCTTTATCTGTTAAATTAAATGAAAAATCTCTTTGTTTGTTTTCTAAATCATAAATATATGGTGTATAAAGTATAATTTTCTTTAGATATTTCAAACCTTCTAAAATTGCTTTTCTATAAAATCCTGTATCCTCTACTTCTAATAAATCGAGCCAATTAATAAATTTTTCTTCAAAAGTTTTATTTTTGTGATAATCAGCAAAGTATAAAGTGGCGAGAAGGGTTCTATAATCCATTAGCTTTATATTTCTAGATGATTCGATATGATATTCTCCGTAATAACCGCTTAAGTAAAGCTCTATTGTATCTTTGCCTTCTTTATCCTTATTAATTTCTAATTTAGTGGAGTTCTTTATAGGAAATTCGATCAAATCAATAGGAAACTTAGAGTTTTTTAGTTTATATTTAGGTATTTCTATTTCTTTACTTTGTGCTTTCTCTTTTATATCTTCTTTTAAAGATGACTTTAAAGTATCTGATTTCTCTTTTTTAAAAGGTAATTGTAGGGTTTGTGATTTTACTTTTATACAATAATCGCAATAAGAATGTAGCCGGATCGTTCCTGACACTAAACAATCACCTTTACATTTTTTATAACAATTCTCAGCCCTCTTTATATTAAAGTCTTTGTCTGTTTCGGTTTTACCCTCATTCAGATAACCTTCAAATTTTCCACCAAATAAAGTTTCCGGTCTTAGAAATTTCTTAAATTCTTTATTATTAATCCATTGCGTTGTTTTGATATCTATAACCTTTTTAAAATCTTCGAAAAAATAACCTTCATTTAATCTGGATTTAATTAATTTTTTAGTTTTAATATTATTAGATCTGAAATTTTTGTGGGATTTTTCATTTAGATAATTAATTATTTTTTCTATCTGATTTTTGGGTTCTTTGTTTTTATCTTTTTCTTCGTTATAAAAATCTTCTACAATAGATTGATTACATACCTCGCCAGGTATATTTTTTAAAGTTTCCTTCTCTTTCGTTTCCATTTTAAATTCTCCTATATTAAATAAAGGTTTTTATGATTTTCTTTAAAAATTTTATTGATTTTTAATAAACTTTTTTTGTAGAATATTAAAGAGCGATATTTTGATATTCTATCGTTCGTTTCTTATTCTTTAAGAGAGATCTCTTCGGAGATCTTTCTTATTTTTGTTTATTATTTTTATTAAATTCATTCTTTTATATCTTTAATTTCTTTTAGTGTTTTTTCAATATTTTTAATACTTTCAGAAATACTAGATATATTTTTAAAAAATCTAAAAAATCTAAAAATGATAAATATAATAAGAAGTATTAATCCAAGACAAAATATAAAAAAAATAGATAAAAAAATAATATCGTTTTTGTTCATTACTAAAATCCCTTTAAAAAATTAGCTTTTTTATATATTTTTTAATACTCATTTCCCCAAATCCTACCTAAAAAATCTCCAATTATTTTAGCCCAATCCATACTACCTAAAAAAATACAAAATCCAATAATACTAACAATAAATAATATTAATAATATTGCAATAATAACAATTATCATTATTAATTTTTTATTCATTTCTTTACTCCAACGCTTTTTTATAAACTTGCTCCCCATTCCTTTTCGCACTCTTTACATTGATTAAGCAATTTATTTTTTGTTTTATTATCTGTATTAAATTCACTAATAGGTTTTACTTCCTCGCACCTGCCACATTTTTTTGTTTTTAAATAATCAATCAAGCTTAATTGTTTCATTAAAATTCTCTTTTTTTTATAAACTCGCTTCTATAATTTTGATCAATTCCTCTTTTTTCAAAGTCCCTAATTTTTTCGCAATATCGCTTTCAGTTTTAGTAAAATCTTTTTTCCTCTCATCATCGAAATAATCCATATAGATCTGGGTAGTATTTAGATTTTTATGTCCCAACTGCTTCTGGATTCCCCTGATATTTCTACCTTCTTTTAGCCAGATTGTAGCAATAGAATGTCTTAAACAATGTGGGTGTATGTCTTTGTTAGGATCTACTTTTTTAGCATATCTCTTTATCATTTTTTGTATATAACCTGGTAATAGTTTTTTCCCATATCTTGAACAGAATAAAAATTTGCTTTCAGGTCTGATCTTCTTCCACTCGTCGATGTAATGAAATAAATACTCAGGGACATATACCATTCTCGAGCTTTGTTTTTTAGCGTTATCTACCTTAATAGCATTATCCTTTTTTTTGATATCCGATAACCTGAGATTTAAAAGTTCACCAACGCGAAGCCCTGCATAACAAAACACAGATAAAATTGCCCTATTTCGAATCGATGATTTGTATCGAGGATTAGGAAGGTTCACTAACTTATTAAGCTCTTCTCTTGATCTAAAAATTTCAATTACTTTTTTCATAAAATAATCCTTTTCTGATGATTTTAAATTTTATATCACTTCTCATACAAAGTAATATCTTTTTAAGCATACTATAACATAAATGTTTTAAAAATAGTATCAATTCACTAATTATTTTATTTTTTTAATCTTATCTATATCAATTGAACAGGTCTTCTCGTATCTTATAACTCTACCTTCTTTAATAGTGAATGTAATTTTACAAAATTTATCTTTGTTTATATCTTTTTCTATTGCATTTATAAATTCGATTAAATTTTGCTTAATTGTATCCAAAATATCCCTTTTTTATCTGATTTTAAAAATAAGCATAGAAATATACTAAAAACTATTTAGAACGCGATTTAGACGCTAATTTGAGCGAAAAATAACTATTTTAGTATCTTGATCTATCTATGCGTCCAGGTCTTTTTTATCTCTCCACTTCTGCATTCTCAATTTGTCTATCCGTCTATCGATTGAAGCTAATATATTTTTCATTTTATTACTTCGATTTTATCCTTTTTAAATAGGACATTTATATTGAAAGGCTTCTCATATATAACTGAGATTTCTGCGTTATCGATATCATCTAAATAAATCGGTGGAGAATCTAAAATTTTTTGGATTCTATTAAAAGCCTTTTGATCCTTAGAATTCTCAATAATAATTTCAGTAATTTTTTTATAATCTAGTTCAGCGTAAGCTCTTAACTTTATGATTTTGTTAAATTTTTCTAGGCGGGTTATTGTTAAGTTTCTTAGGTTAAGAAGTTTCAATGGCACTTCTTTTAATAGATATTCTTTAACTTCAGGTGTTATTCCCTCTTTAAAAAGAATATTCTCTTTATAAATTCTATCTTCCTCAATGATATCTTTAATATCTCTTACTGCTTTGTGATCTAACTTAAATAAGCTCAGATATCCTTTGATCTCTTTGAGTTTTATTCCGTGATCTTGTAAAACTCTAATTAAATATAAAATTCCCGGTGTGTTTTTAGGATAGGTAGCGATAGATCCTCTAACGCCCTTCTTGTGAAAATGATCTATTCTTGTTATAAGCCCCTTTTTGATGTAATTTTTTAACATAATATCTGAGATTTTTTCTAATCCAAAATATTTTCTTGAGTCTTCTAAAACTTCAATTTTTGTTAAAGTCTTCATTAAATCACCTCAATTTTTTATTAAAAATATTTTAAAAAAAAGGGTATAGTTTTTATGGCTATACCCTTTAATATTTAACTAGCTTTAACTAGCTACCTCGCCATAATTTTTGATATGCACGAAGGCTTTAGGTCTTTTAATACCCACGTCTGCTCTAATGAAAGCTCTTATCCATACTTCCATTTTTTCGAAAGCGTCTCCTACTTTGTCAGCTACATCGATTTGTAGTTCAGTTCTCATTCCTACTAAAACCTTGCCAAAATCACCTAAAACTGCACTTGTAGATAACTGATTAGAGCTTAACTTCTGATAAGAGGGTTTTTGTGGAGTCCCTTCAAAGCTAATAGGTGGCAATAATCTATTATCGTTTTTGTCTTTTAGAAGATCAAGATCTGAAAACAGATCACTTGGAGCGATCAAACCTGTGGCAATTTCATTCTCAGCTTCTAGTTTAAAGTATGCTTTTGATAAGAAGTCATAGCTTGTGATTTCTGCGTTTTCCAGATCCTCTTCTAATATACCTTCAGTATTGAGAATTCCTCTCGGTTCTAAACCTCCCGCCCCGGAAAGCACAGCCAAATCTAAAGCTAAAGCTATTGCGTCTGAAATCGCCTCTTCAATTACTGTTTGAACGTTGATTCCGTCCTGCGCCAATTCTATTGATAGCTTGACTAAAGCCATAAGGGTATTAGCCTCCAAAGTTATTCCACTGAAAGTCATTAGAGTTTCTTCTGCGAATTTCACAGATTCACCTTTCCATTCTGTTGAGGGCATTGCTGTTATTTTGGGGACTACTAGCGTTTTGCTCTCCATAGGAATTGACATTGCACCTGCTCGAAATACCTGCGCCTTTGAAAGCGCCATAGGTATAATAATTGAGCTAATTATTTCCGGCACAATCCAACCTCCACCTGAAGTCGTTGTCGTAATTGCTCGTCTCTCTACTTCTGCATTGCTCCAATCCCCCGTTATCAAACCTCTTATAAACTTTCCGGCACTAACAGGTTCAGTTATACCTGTTTTGTCTTGACTTCGAATATAGGATCTTAATTCCTCTAAATTGTTTCTATTGTAAAATTTTATTTCGGGTTCAGTATCTGAGCCACTAATGTTTGGCTTTATAGGTTCACTTATAGGAGCTTTCATAAATTTATTGATATCTGACAAATCTTCTTTTCTTCTCAGTTCATTAAACTCTTCCACCAATTCGTCAAATCTCTTTTCGTCTGCTGATGTTAGATCTTCTTTAGATCCAAATAATTCTAATTCTTCCCGGATTTCCCGCATTCTTATTAAAATACTCATTTTTAACCTCTTTTTATTTAATTTTTAGAATTATTAACTAAACAAAGAGATTCCTATCAATTCATATAGTTATATTTTTTTACTTTTTATATAAAAATCTTATAGCTCCTGCTAAAAGATTAATATCTTACATAAAGGCTCTAAATTTTTAATCAATCCAGAGCCTTCTATCAAAGAAATAGGGAAACGTATGATAAAACTAAAAGAGCTTTTTAATTTAGTTTATTCTTAAAATTCTCCCTATATCGTATATTATTACCTACATAACAATATACAATAATAATTATAAAAAAAAAATAAATAGAAGTCAACTAAATTATTAAATATTTTTTATTTTTTTATTTAATTTCCCAATCCCTTAAATAGATACTACCTTTCCCAAAAACTTTTCGTATTCTTTTAAATTCCTCAATTTCCCAATCCTCTAATAAATTAAATCTTTTAAGATAGGCGCGATCGCTCTCTTGAATTATAGGATCTGGCAATGGCTTTTCACCTTTTATTTTTGAAGGATCATACTCAGGTCTATCATTCAATTTTTTGTATTCCTCATAAGGTATAGTCAGTTTAGGTTCAATAGCTTCGACAAGCCACCAGAATTCAGGTCTTCTTCCAGCGTTGCCTTTAGGATCTAATCGCCAAATCTCCATTACTTCTTTTTTATGCATATTCCAAATTTCTTTTACAAGATTTTTATCTTTTAGATCAATATCGATATCGCTTCGATCTAATAAAAGATAACCCTGACAAATTACTTCTAATAAATCATCAGTTAAAATCTCATATTTTATATATTTTTTCTTTTTCCCTTTTTTTCTTTTTTTAACCATTTAACACTCCTTTTTTAAAATTTTATTAATATAAGCTAATAGCCAGGTGGTCTTCCTACTTCTCGTCTGGGTTCTACGTCTAAGTCTAACTGTTTTATAAGCCTGGCGAAAATTATCTTATTATCTTTGAATTCCTTCAATGCGGGGTGAGGTCGAGGTTCACCAAATCGATTAGTGTAATATGAGCCTTCTTTTTCAATTCTGATCCGCGCCAATTCTATTTGATCGAGACACTGACACATTAAAACTAATATTTTTATGTGATGATCCTCGAGCGCATACTCATTAATTACTTTTTTAAAGAATTCTTTTGATTTCGTTCTTAAAAATTTTGGTGGATTTCTTATCATAAAATACCTACTTTTATATACTTTTATACTATTTTTTATGCTATTTTTAATGTTTTTATCATTAAGATTTTTATATTTTACCTTATTAGAGCGATTTCCTACTGAAAAAATGAAATGAAAAATAATTAATTACGTTAAAGCGACACTTCCGCGCGGTCTACATAGTTTAAAGTCGTAGATATTTAATACCCCTTACCCCTTTAAATAAATATTATTTCCCTTTTCCTGTTTTTTTGTTATGGCATAACTTACATAGAGATTAAAAGTTATTCTCTTCCTAAAACTTCTCTTAATCCCCTCTATGTAGTTCTATATTATCGACGACTTTTTTATTTTTTATGCTTTAAAACTAATGGTAAGTTATGAACCCTATGGTCATTAATCTTGAATTGACCTTTTTTACCACATTCACAACTGTAAGTAAAATAAGGAATAACCGGATCCCCACCCTGATAGGTCATATCTACACATTTACCACAGCTTGCACATATGAATTCAATATAATCAGTAGTCATTACACCTACTATGATTGGTCTACCAAATAAGGATTGTAGTTTTATTAATTTACCTTTCCCCATATCTTCCTCCTTATTATCTTATTTCATCTTCTAAAATCTTCCTCCATAAATAAAAGCAAAGATAGCTAACAACAAAAGACAACACAGCTAGAACTAACCCCAATTCAGATCCTTTAAATAAAAACCAATAAAGCTCATATAAACCTCTCTAACCAATTTAAGTTATAAATGGACTTTAAATATTAAATTTTTTATATACCCGCTCTATTTCTATTCTAATACCTTATTTATTATTTCTTTAACTTGCGACGCTACCTGTTTTTGTTGATCTAAAAATTTTTCAAATAGTATATTTAGGTCTTTTTGTTATTAGATAAATCAACAGAGTTGAAAGGCTATACTATTACTTCACTAAAATATTTAAAAGAACTAATAATTGACCAACAAGATTAGATAAATCAGCATATACGAAAGGCATTCCTAATTCTTCGCTTAAATTTTTAACTTCTTCGTTCTTAGGAAAGAGGGACTTCATCTTTTTCACATAAGCTATATACATAGATCTCGTAGCTCGATTGACTTTCAACCCTGGATCTTTTTCACTTACAGCAAGTACTCTCTTATTTAAAGATTTTACTTCCGATAATAAAAGTGCTTTCTCATCCATTTAAACCTCCTTTAATTATAATTTTCTGTTTATATTTAATATTAATTATATATGTATCTGAAAATTTTAAAAAATTCTTTTAAAATCTCCTTTTTAATATTATTTTGCTTCTGTTAAATCGCTTTAACAATTACCCCCCCCCACTCCCCCCCCTCTCCCCCTTGACAGGGAGAGGGGGTATGATATAATGTAAATAGATTGAAAGTCTAATGTTTTCCATAAATGAATGGGAAACAAACTCGTTCTAAAGAAAATGGGCACCAAATGGTGCTCATTTTCATTTTCTATAAAAGGTGGAGAGTACGGGATTTGCACCCGTTTCTTAAGATTGAAAGTCTAACGTTTTATCTCCATAAACTAACTCCCCACCATTAACTATTATGTTTTTAAAATATGAAAATGGATACTTAATTTAATTATACCACCCGTCATATAATTATACCCAACCAGTGTCCATTCATTCTAACTATTTAAAGAGTCCTTAAATCCATTTTGTTTTTTATCTCTTAAAAATTTTTTTAATCCAGCCATATCTCTGGTATGTTAATTGCTCTTCTAGTAATTTAATTTTTGTTTTTAGTTCTTCAATTTGTTTATTAAAAATATCTACTTGAGCCTTTAAATATCCGTTCTCTCTCACTAATAAGTAGTATGGTGGTAGTGCTAAACCCTTGCTTGAGGGTTCGGTATATTCCGTTCCGATTTTCCTTTCCGCTTCTTCTTTACCGATAACTTTAACTTCTAAAATATCGTCTAAGCTACTCTCGTCTATATACCAGGACTTGCCTCTTTTTTCACATTTTAGCTTACCTTTAGAGCAATAATTTCTTATAGTTCTATCCGATAATCCTAACCTTAAACTTGCTTCTTTTGTGGTGATCATTTATCCCCTTCCTTTCGGTATAGGAATATAGCATTCCTAAATATTGCCGTATTACCGTATTCTACTAAAAGAGTAAAATACCTTTAAGGTTTTGGATTGTTAAATAAATAGATTTTCAAATTTTATGATTTTACGCTTATTTTTTTAGTATTCCTTTTATCTGCTTTTTAAATGATTCAGGTATAGGTCTAAATTTATTGTCGTCTTCCTTTTCCTTTAGGATCTCTTTTATTTTTTTGAGTTCTGCTAATGCTTTCTTTTTAGGTGCATAATCTAATTTAATTTCCTCGAAATATTTAGCACCAGGATAGAATTTAATAAATAACTTATTCCCCTTTTTTTCAAAAACATATTTCTCTAAGAATTTAGTTTTTCTTAACTCTTTTAATGCAGGGATTAGTTGTCGCTTAATATCTGATAAATATTTTTGCTCTTTTATAGGCAATAAATTGCATAGTTTTTCGTAGCTATATTTTATAAAATCAAAATTTTTCTTATTAATACCAAAAAATTTTATTCCTAAAATTTCATATAACCTGTTAGCGATACCACTTTTCAAACTTTTTATATAATTAAAATCTAATAATTTTACGTAGTAGGCTTCTATACTCTCCTTGTAAAGTGGTGCGATGTATATGTAGTTGGCGTCGGCTATCTCTCCATTTTTTAATTCCTCACCTTTCCACACTCGATCAAACAAATGAAAAGATGCCTCTTTTAAATATTTTTCCTTTCTTTTAGAGTAAAAAGTATATTTAGTTATAAAACCTAAAAGTGATAACCTTTCAATTGCTTCCTTAATAAGTTTCCTATTGCTTCTGTAATGTTTAATTCCTAAAATTTTACATATTCGATAGATAGATCCGATATTTAAAGGATTAATTATTTTTCCATTTTCCATAAAATTTTTATAAATATGCATCTCTATTATTCTAAAAACCTTTGCATCAAAAGGTGTTGGGAGTCCCATTTTTATATCTGGTGAAGCTTCCCAGCTTCCCCTGATTGTTTTTCCCCCTTTTTTTATTTCTAAATATTCATATTTGATTCTCTTAAATCTGTCGTGATCTAAAGTATAAAAAGGAAACTTTACCAGATTGACCTCTGATTTAACTAAATCTACTTTTTCAGCTTTTTTATCTTTCTTTTTTTTCATTTTTAAAATCTTCTCCTTATTAAATAGATTAAAGAGAATATTAATACATTTTTAATAATTCTATTTATTTATCAGGATTTATATATAAAATTACTCGAGCCATACTCCCCTATTCTCTCGAGCCATACTCCCCTATTTACTCATAAAGAAACTCGAGCCATACTCCCCTATTTTTTAAAGAAATTCGAGCTTTACTCCCCTATTGCTTTTTATAAATTTTTCTTGTATTCTTACAACTTAGGGAGTTAATGGCTAAATCACTAAATAATCATTTACTCCTTTAATTAAATATTTTTAATAAAAAAGGTCTTCTACTTCTGGGTTTGAGGATCTTTTTTATTTTAAAATTATAATTTATTTTTTCTCCTCCTCTCTTTTAAGCATAAATTTAGGTATATAAAAGTATCAATTACCTTCTCAAACAGCGTTTAAAGGCTATTTTTTAAGGTTTTTTTAAAGCTAAATCTTAAATTCTTTAAACTATTGGAATAAAAACCTTCATAGCTTTTTTAATATCGATATTTGCTAGTGTTATATAAATAGAAGTCGTAGCTGTATAGGAATGCCCTAATAACATTCTTAACGTTTCTATATCCTTTGTCTGACGGTAGAATTCCGTTGCAAATGTATGTCTTAGTGTATGTGGACTTATGATCTTGTCTATCTTTGCTCTTTTTCCGTATCGCTTTACCATATCGCATAAATACCGCTCACTTATTTTTCCACCTTTTAATGTAGTGAAAAAGTATTCGGTATTTTTGGGTTTCCTATTTTTCCACTCTTTTAAAATGTCTAAAATTCCTTCGGGTATTATAAGATCTCTATCTTGTTTATATTTGCTACTAACTACTCTCAATTTTTGATTAGTAAGTGAAATATGGCTGGGTTTTAGATGAGTTATTTCGCTAACTCGCAAGCCCATATTTAACATAGTCTTCATAATGGCGATATTCCTTAAACCCGTTGGGTATCTTTTATTTGGCTGTTTAACTAATCTTTTAGCCTCGTCTATTTCTAAAACGGTCGGCAATTTTTTTCTTCTAGTGAATCTCATTTTAAAATCCTCTTATCTTAGTTCTAATAATGTGTATTAATGGTATTGTATAACACCTTTTTTAATATGTAAATTAAAAACAGTATCTATTCACAATTTATTTTATTCTTTTTATTTTAATAATTTTACTGTCTTTAATTGTCTTCAAAAATCCCTTTTTTATCTGATTTTAAAATTAAGCATAGAAATATACTAAAAACTATTTAGAACGCGATTTAGACGCTATTTTGTGCGAAAAATAACTATTTTAGTATCTTGATCTATCTATGCGTCCAGGTCTTTTTTATCTCTCCACTTCTGCATTCTCAATTTTTTATACCTTCTTAACCCAAACACTTCAGTAATTAAATTTGTATACTCTTCATTAAGTTCTAACTCTCTTTTAAAATCTTCTTTAAATTCTTTTCTAAATTCGCCTAAGACTTCTCTAAAAATTATTCCATAGTGTAAAACAAAATTTATTGTATCTATAAATATTCGCCAAATAAAATCGTCAATTTCCTTATAATCTTTAGCTTTTATTTCTTTTAAGACTTTATCTGCTACAAAATTATAAATAGATTCGTCTATTCTTTGACTCGCATTTTTATTGGTATTTTTTTTATCTTTTAATGTTTTAAGTAAAGAAGTTCTGAATTCTTTTTTAATAAGTTCCGGATCATACTTCATTTTTCACCTGCTTTAAATGGCAATTCTGTTTGTTTGTGAGCATTTTGAGTTAATACTTCAGTTCTTTTTTCACCTGTTTTTGATTTAATAACTTTTATGGGGATTTTTCGATAAGTAATAATTTTGCTACCTTTTAAGAGATCGTCGGGAATAAAACTTTTCTTTAGGATCTTATATTCACTTTCAGTTAGTTCTAAATAATTATTGTTTCTAGAAAAATTATTTTTTAATCTCAATTTGTCTATCCGTCTATCGATTGAAGCTAATATATTTTTCATTTTATTACTTCGATTTTATCCTTTTTAAATAAGACATTTATATTGAAAGGCTTCTCATATATAACTGAGATTTCTGCGTTATCGATATCATCTAAATAAATCGGTGGAGAATCTAAAATTTTTTGGATTCTATTAAAAGCCTTTTGATCCTTAGAATTCTCAATAATAATTTCAGTAATTTTTTTATAATCTAGTTCAGCGTAAGCTCTTAACTTTATGATTTTGTTAAATTTTTCTAGGCGGGTTATTGTTAAGTTTCTTAGGTTAAGAAGTTTCAATGGCACTTCTTTTAATAGATATTCTTTAACTTCAGGTGTTATTCCCTCTTTAAAAAGAATATTCTCTTTATAAATTCTATCTTCCTCAATGATATCTTTAATATCTCTTACTGCTTTGTGATCTAACTTAAATAAGCTCAGATATCCTTTGATCTCTTTGAGTTTTATTCCGTGATCTTGTAAAACTCTAATTAAATATAAAATTCCCGGTGTGTTTTTAGGATAGGTAGCGATAGATCCTCTAACACCCTTCTTGTGAAAATGATCTATTCTTGTTATAAGTCCTTTTTTTATATAATTTTTTAACATAATATTTGAGATTTTTTCTAATCCAAAATATTTTCTTGAGTCTTCTAAAACTTCAATTTTTGTTAAAGTCTTCATTAAATCACTACCTCCTTAAAAGATAAATTTAATTATTTAAAAAAGGCTATTAGCTTTTAATCACTAATAGCCCTTTTATACTTAGGAAGCTACTTCGCCGTAGTTCGCAATTTCACAGAATGCTTTAGGTCTTTTAATACCTACATCTGCTCTAATGAAGGCTCTTATCCATACTTCCATTTTTTCGAAAGAGTCCCCTACTTTGTCAGCCACATCGATTTGTAGTTCTGTTCTCATTCCTACTAAAACCTTGCCAAAATCACCTAAAACTGCATTTGTAGATAACTGATTAGAGCTTAACTTCTGATAAGAGGGTTTTTGTGGAGTTCCCTCAAAGCTAATAGGTGGTAGAAGTCTATTGTCATTTTTATCTTTTAGAAGATCTAAATCAGCAAACATATCAGACGGCGCAATTAGACCTGTTGCAATTTCATTCTCGGCTTCTAGTTTAAAATAAGCTCTACTCAAAAAATCGTAGCTTGTGATTTCTGCATTTTCCAGATCTTCAGTTAGGATTCCTTCGGTATTGAGAATTCCGGTAGGTTCAAGTCCACCAGCTCCATTTAATACAGCTAAATCTAAAGCTAAAGCTATTGCGTCTGAGATCGCATTTTCAATTACTTGCTGAACGTTTATTCCGTCCTGAGCTAACTCTATTGATAGCTTGACTAAAGCCATAAGGGTATTAGCTTCTAACGTTATACCACTGAAAGTCATTAGAGTTTCTTCTGCGAATTTTACAGATTCACCTTTCCATTCTGTTGAGGGCATTGCTGTAATTTTTGGCACTACTAGAGTTTTACTTTCCATAGGGACACTCATCGCACCTGCTTTAAAAACTTGGGATTTATTTAATGCCATAGGTATAATTATTGCCGAAATTATTTCCGGCACAATCCAGCCACCACCAGATGTTGTTGTGGTAATTGCTCGTCTCTCTACTTCTGCATTACTCCAATCCCCCGTTATCAAACCTCTTATAAACTTTCCGGCACTAACAGGTTCAGTTATACCTGTTTTGTCCTGACTTCGAATATAGGATCTTAATTCCTCTAAATTGTTTCTATTGTAAAATTTTATTTCGGGTTCAATATCTGAGCCACTAATGTTTGGCTTTATAGGTTCACTTATAGGAGCTTTCATAAATTTATTGATATCTGACAAATCTTCTTTTCTTCTCAGCTCGTTAAACTCTTCCACCAATTCGTCAAATCTCTTTTCTTCAGCACTCGTTATTAGGTCTTCTTTTTTACCTAATTCTTCTAATTCTTCCCGGATTTCCCGCATTCTTATTAAAATACTCATTTTTAACCTCTTTTTATTTAATTTTTAGAATTATTAACTAAATAAAGAGATTCCTATCAATTCATATAGTTATATTTTTTTACTTTTTATATAAAAATCTTATAGCT
>JABUBK010000116.1_pt1 | contig 15701 bp, 9 predicted proteins | sample 7332671 | NCBI WGS metagenome assembly JABUBK01 (sample SAMN07256342, study PRJNA390944) | subsurface metagenome | isolation source: Methane hydrate marine sediment | place: Pacific Ocean: Eastern North Pacific, ODP site 1244 | collected 2002
ATGCGCCTGTCTTCATAAGTGAGTATCAGGCCATCTTCTGACTTGAAGGTCAGCATGTAGTCCAGAATCTTTCCCACGACGTTGGGTGGTTGGTAGTCATCCAGTACTGTAAGGGCAAGAGACGTTGTATCGAAGTCGTTTGGTACTGGTAAAGTGACTGCTGCGGCGCCATCTTTGCAGTAATTCCAGATGAAGTCGTAGTCTGAATGTTCGATAAGATCCTCACTTCCGGTGGCTTCGAAGATCATGAGCTGCGCAAAGTTGTCGTCAATGATGGTCTCTTGGCCGGAAGGACCTTTGACCATCGTTTGGAGCTGCTTAGAATGATTGGCCAAATAGCTCTGACCTCTCTGCGCAGCATCACCGACGATGTTGGAAAGCTTGCGTATTACATTTGCTGCTTCGTCGAACACAATTCCCTCCATGCCAAGCGATCTTGCAGAATATACGTTCTCAAGCTTGTCGTCGATGAACACAGTGGACGATGGGCCGGTAGGGTTCTCGACTTGTTTCAGAACATATCTGTAGAAGCAGAGATCAGGCTTTCGCATCCCGACCTTGCCCGAGATGAAGATGTGGTCGAATATCGACCAATCACAATCTAATGCTTTAACAATATCCCAATGCGGCGCTCCCATGTTTGACATCAAGCATAGTTTCAGCCGGCCTTCAGCAGCCGATTTCAACGACGTCAAAGCGTCCATCATCGTTGTTTCCACCTTGAGTGATGTTGAAGCTTCCAAAATTGTGGCATCGATATCTTCGGGTGTTGCTTCAATGAGCTTGCCAATTTGAGCGTAACATTCGGCCTGCGAGATGCGTCCTCGCTCGAACTCGAACCATGAAGAGGTATTCATTGCTCGTTTGAGAGATTTTGGTCGGACCTTCGCGGCTTCGGGAGCCCTCCATGATACCAGGACGTCTCCGATGTCGACTATCACTGTCCAACTTGGCAAAGCCATTGTATCATGCATGATGTGTGCGACGAGGCTGGTGATACAATCGAAGATTGCTTGAAAAGTGCCAATCCGATGAGCAAAGGGTGAGGTGAATAAGCAGACCCAATTGATATTTATGTCGAAAAATACGATAGCGTCAACTCCACGCCATGAGGTGAGCTAGTCATTTGTGCTTGATTCAGCTATGCCCCGGACAATCAAGCGATCTATTTAGTACAAGATAAGCTCACATCTTGTGGCTGCTGTAGGCCCCAGCTGATCGTTGTTGAGACTTTCATGTGAGAGATGCTAAAATATCAGCAAGATACTGCACGGTCAGCGATTTGCCTTATCGAGAAGTACTCCATGGTACATGCAGGTGGTGCGTTTGACTGCAGCAATTGTGTCAGAGATCGAAGTCAATTCCGAGGACTCAAAATCGATATCGCTTGGCACAACATTCAACCAATCCTGAAAGTTGTTTGAGTCAAGAAGAAAGGCGCATAGAGACAAACTACCAATTGAAAGGATCCATGGATTTCCAACAACTAGATGCTAAGACGTCACAAGTACTTTGAGCCCTTGAAATTTTGCCTCATGCCAATGATCTGCGGTCGACCTGAGATGATTAGGTAGATCGGGCGGCACTTTCGTCGGCGCTTGGTGCTTATTATCTCTAGTGCCTACAAATTCTTTTGTGTGAGAGTATCCACGTGGAGGTCTGAGTTTTGGCATGTGAAAAGCTCACCCTCCTGGCATTAGATGTAAGCGCTGTCATGCAAATCAAATGGGTCGCAGATATCTGGAAATATGCGCCACGAGGGTCTGCCCGTTAGCCGATTAGAACGTCCCCAGCCATTGTGCGCAGATGAATGAAGTTACCGGGCATCCTCAAGGTGTAACTTTTGCCTTGGCACAGCCCAAGCCCATGGCCACTCCCAAGGTTTGAACTAATCGGCACTCGCCTGCTTAGTCGCCGATGACGTAACACTAGTGGTAAGGGCTGATAAAGCATAGATAAACGGATTTGCAGCTCCGAAGTTATGCCCTCTCAACGAGGCAGGCACTGCCAATGGAATATACGCGCCGGGAGCCCTGGTCTTTCTTCCAGATAGACACTTATGATGCCATGACTGCACCTGCCTTTGTAGTCTTTGGACTCTTTCTCAAACTGGGAGTAACGTCTCTTGACTTCGGTAGTAGTTTGTGAGCCCTGCAACGCATTGCGTGTGACACCGTACCTAAGAAAAGTACTTACTCGTAGCCGCGTTGTGAGTCCCGGTGTCCATGCACCCCGAACTGTCAACTCATTCTTGCTTAAGGGAGTCTAGTATTTCATAAATCGCTCTCACATAAGTCTTGACAGCATTATTGGCGATTCCGATGCCAGACATTTTGTTCATCACATAAGCTATTGTGATTCCACGGTCAACATCCATGATTCCCATCGAGCCACCCAATCCTCCCCAGTAGCAGACCCGACCAGAGGGCATCCAGTCGTCAACGAATGTATCTCCATCTCCTACCAGAGCATATCCAATGCCTCTGCGGATCATCTCTCCTGTAGCAAGATCTTGCCCTCGAGCCTGCTCTTGGAATATGAGGTTTATAGCCTCTTGTGACAGGAAGCGTTTCCCATTCACGGTAACTCCTGTAGAGACAGTTGACAGGAGCCGTGCGACTCCACGTGCGTTAGTGTGACCGTTCACGGCTCCGACCTCAGCATTCTTCCACAATGGTGTCCAAACAAATGGTATGTCCAAGATGGGGTTCCACATGGTCTTGACGGAGACAGGGCCTGGGTCAGAATGTCCAGTCTCCCATTTTGTCGGAGGTATGACATCTGATACTCTGGGCCAGTCTTGTTCCGATGCTCCGAGCTGGAAGTCGGCGTTCAATGGCGCTGCTAGCTCTTCGGCGATGAATTGCTTCAGAGGTTTTCCTGTGGTACGACGGACGAGCTCGCCTATCAAATGGCCGAAAGTCCATATGTGATATCCAGAATCAGTTCCTGGTTCCCACCAAGGAGCTTGACTGGCAAGTTCTGCAGTCGCATTCTTGACCTCACAGACTTCGGCCACAGTATGTGATTTATCCCAGCCAGAAACGCCCGATGTGTGGCCTAGTATATGCCGAACTTCGATATCCTGTTTACCGTTCGCTGCGAACTCTGGCCAGTATTGCGAAACCTTAGTATTGACGTCCAAAATCTTCCTGTCGACCAGCAGGAGAGCTGCAAGTGCGGTGATGGTTTTGGTGGTGCTGAAGACATTGGTGATGGTGTTCTCCTTCCATGGTGCAGACTTTTCAGCATCGATGTGTCCACCCCAGATGTCGATCGCAGGCTTGCCTCCAATATCAACGTACAGGGATGCGCCGACTTCCTCGCCAGAGTCGATGAGAGTTTGCAGCAGTTGCGGAATCTTTTCAAAAGCGGGGTCCCATCGACCATGTACATCGTTCATTGTGGCGAAAGAGTCAACTTTGATGGATTTGAATTCTCATGCGTGAAGCCAGATGTTTGGCTGATAGTTGTTGCTGCGAAGTGTGTCGCTCTGCGCAGGATTGAGACTTGATGATCTTGGACGAGTCTGGAGCGGTCAGTAGGAATGACGCCCCAATGTACAGGCGAGCGCACTTCTGGGGACAGCCTGGAGTTGACTCGAGATGCATGCAAGAGACCAACACTTTTCCGATACGCAATACAAACGAATTAGCATTTGTAGACCATCATCGAAACTAGGACATGGAGTCAGTTAAAACAGTTTTGGAGCTCGGCCGAGTCCCGCTCCCAGCGAATTTCCACGTGTCTTTCTGTCCGATTAGAGTATGTGGAACTGTATTCCAAGTAGTACTTGATTCGCTCGAAGTGTGGACCAATGATATCGCTGGGCAATACCACTGCCGGCAACAAAGTGACACGCATTCTATGCTGTGTTAGAAGTGAAGGAAAACACAATACTCGCTCGTCGGATATGTGTATCAGGGACAGTTCCCCGGACCAGTGATTTTCTATACCGTACTGAGCTCCAGGAGACAGCATTAGTTTGGATGTCATAGTTGAAATCCGATCGTCTATCGATTGTCCAGGCCCTCGCATTGAATAACTTCGTTCTTTGAGCAAAATGAGTTCTCATAGGAACTGGCTGTCAATGTCACTGAGACATTGAGTGGATGTAGGATCAAAGCCCTGCGAAACTTGTTTCCCTGAAATCATTTACGGAGCAGACGCGCTTGGCTTGACTTTCAGCATTGTGCTCGACTTCGATTTAACGATTATACGAGTCCACTGTGATTCGTAAAGTCTCATCATCAGGAAGACGAGTTATCATTCATAAGTTGTGAGAGTACCTAGGAAAATATAGCAACGAGGGCCAGAGACAATTCAGGTTGGGTAAAAGAAGTGAAGGATAGGCTTGGCATTTTACGTCAGCAGTCTGAGTGGTCGGTCAAGCCGGAGCCAAACTTGCCGGATTGCCGACCGGACGGAGGCAGCTGGGTCCCGTCCCCATTACTCTAACACTTTTGGAGACAAGCTCCAAAGAATGTCGAGCCAAGCTTAGTCATGAGAGGGATGAGTTCCTTGGCCATCGTTCGGACGAAGAAGTCGACCTTATTGAGCTCGAAATAAGCATGGCAACCCCCCGAGCAGAACCTAGGCTGATTGCAAACACGAGACTCGCAGCTGCCCGAGCGGTACTCGTACGCTTTCCTCTGTGAAGTGTCGGAAGAACGAGATCTTGCGTCACGTAAGCTAGTCCGCACCCAACAGCTCACAGACGTTCATCCGCAAAAGGTTGGTAATGGATCACCTCACTTCACCCGGTGTGCAGCAAGCTGAGGGCGTCCTCCAGTAGTCGGACATGAGCTGTCCTCGAAGTAGTTTAGGTCGGCTATGATGTTGTGTGGCAGAAGGCTTTGGGGGGAAAGGGGTACGATGATATGCGACAACCACAGACCGACTTGATCATTATACGACATGCGAGCGAAAGATAAAAAGACCTTCGTATTCCAACATCTCGAGGAGGACGCCCCAATATTGCAGACCTGAGACAACAAGATCAACGAATACTCCAAACAATCAAGCTGTTTAATATCGTCGCTAAGCACCAAGACGAAATACAACTTCCTGCCAGGCATTAATCCCGATCCCACTGCCGAGTACGATAATACAGCAAACATGACTACCTCTCGACGAGCCACGAGCCCGCAACATATCCTGCTCCTTGGTGCGACTGGCATATCAGGGCTCGCCTTCATTCAAGAATACTTGGACATGTCAAACGATCGAGACAACAAGCCATACCTTACACTGTACGTTCGTGCCTCTGGACGCTCAAAGCTCACACCTGTCCTCTCCTCTGCTGCAACAAATGATAAACCAGCAGCAAGAATTCGCATAGTGGAAGGTGCTCTCGCAGACAAAAGCGCCGTCCGAGCAGCACTTTCCGCAGATGGATCTTTCCCGAAAGTCACGACTGTCATCTCTGTCCTCGGTGCATACATGACTCTCTGGAACCTCATCACGAGGGCAAGACCGACGCCCATTGCAGATGCAATCAACAATACAATCATTCCCTTACTACTCGAAATGGACATCAAACGCATTCTGCTTCTCAGTACACCGCCAGCGTTCCCAATCTTCCGCGAGACCGAGAAGCAGAGTTGGGGTTGGTATTTCTTCAGCTGGCACCCAGTCTTGGTCGTCCCGGAGGGTCATGCCGAGATGCAGGGCATCGCCCGTACGATCATGGATAATTCATCCGGGCAGCTAACTGTCAAACATGGGCTGCAGGCCACAGTGTTCAGGATTCCATACTTTAATGATGGTTCACCCGACCTAGAGGTTCGTGCGTTCGTGATCGGTGAGCAAGGGAACACTGAGAGCAGGTTTCTCAGTAGGAGGAGTATGGCGAGGTGGTTATTCCGAGAACTCGAGGAGAAGAAGTGGGTTGGTGGTGCTCCTGTATTATGCAATCCTACTGAATAGTCGCCAGTCCTGAGTTTCTTGGTTTTGTTTTGGTTATCTGGCGTTTTGCGCAAGGGGAACGGTTTGTCACTGGTGAGACAAGCGCATGTTGCTGAGGTGAAGCTAATGTTGACTTTCGCTGAAGCATGGTCAAGTGTGGAGCAAGGTCGAGATCAATCTAACGAATGCTGCACAATAGTGAGGTAAATGTCGAGAGTTACATTCCATTTAAGAAGCAGGCGTCAACACCAAGAATTTCCTTCCAAAATCGGACACCCCGACAGTGTCCAATCATTTCAACAAAGATCTTGTCAACTTCGTCACAGAACTCGACAGTCTAGCACCGTATGACTACTGATAGGTTCGGAAGGTCAATCTATCACCTGCACATGACCAAAACTGAGAGGACCTTTCCAGCACACATCTCTCTACTCCGCTCCCCGCATTTCCGAAACGCCAAGCCAGGGTTCCGCCCAAATGCCAATCCAGCTTGGCACCTTCTTCCGTGCCAAGCGACGAATTACGCAGGCCTTTGCCCTTGGTATGCTTGACTAATGTCCGATGACGAACGTCTGGGTTGGGCTTTGCCGGTGGTGCAAGTCATTTATATCTCGAAGACGACTCACGATGTCACTATGTGCGTGACAGTCACTACATACACCTATCATACTCCAAAAGTACGATCTACCTAAAGACAACGATCTACACGCAGTCCTGAAAGATCCAACTTATCTATCGAAGAGAAATCATCTGCATCGACCACAACCACAACAAGAGTCTTCAAACATCAACCACAACTCACCTTCCTGTCACAACCACTCCATCACAATGGGCAGCTACTCAGCACCCTCACACCCTCCGCCACCAAGAGTCCCCGACGGATGGAAACCAATCTGGGACGACAGATACTCCGAATACTTCTACGTCAACCTCAGCACAAGTGAATCGACATGGGATAAACCAACACAGCCAGCATACTCCAACGACAACGAATCACAAGACAGATCACTAGGAGGACTTTTCGGCAGATCGAAGAAGAACGAAACAGACGAGGAAATGGCGAGACGCTTGCAAAATGACGAGCGGAATCGACGGAACGGGAATGATAACGGAAAAACCCCTAGGGGCGAGGCACAGAGTTACTACAGTGGCGAACCTGTGTCACATGGCCCGTTAGATCAAGAAGGTATACACAATGGACCGGGGGGGTCACAGGGGTCCAGAGGTTCCTCAAGCACAGGATTCCGCGCCAAGATCAGAGAGAGAATGAGTTCTGGAAGTTCACCACGTCAATACTATCCGCCCTCACAAGCACCAATGGGTTACGGTGGACCCCCACCGCCTCAGATGTACATGGGCGGACCTGTGTACGCACCTCCTCCACAGCCCTACGGCTACGGCATACAGCCACAACCGATGTACATGCAACAACCGATGCGAGCCCGACGACAGGGCATGGGTCCTGGCGGCGGAGCGGCGCTCGGTCTAGGTGGTGGTTTACTTGGCGGGATGATGCTCGGTAATGCGATGAACAGTGGGCAACAAGATGCGTACCAAGATGGGTTTGCTGACGGTGCTGATTTTGATGGCGGGGATATGGATGGAGGTGATTTTGGGGACTAGGTGACATTGGACCATCGTACGTTAATGTTTTGTTTTTGTAAGCGCAGCGAATTTTGTTTTCAAGGAGTCACTGGCTTTCACTCTTGTGATAGTGAAAGTCACACAAGGGCGGCTTCCACGTTTTGATCTAAACAAATTATATTTCTTCGATCCTGTTTACCATCTCCTCAACTTCTCTCCCTCTACCTTCGCATCGCATCGCAGCTTTGTGGAAGCCTCAATTCTCTGTCTCGTTGACCTGAAAAGGCTCAATTCTTCTTCCTTCCTCCTGAGTTGCTTAGCAACTCACCGCAACAATTCTTCCTCCAGCTTCATCACTACTGGTAGCGTCAGCCACCAGGTTTCAACCTACCACGCTTCTTCACAGTCGCGTACAGCCGTTCGCAACAACCTCGCACGACCTCCCATAGCTTCTTCGCTCCTGGTGGTATCATCAACCTCCAGTTTCCAAGTTCACACAAATTTTACTGTTGCGTCAGCATCAGTTTACAACCAAAATGTCACAATGGCAAGATTTCATAGGCAACAGAGCCGACTCTGGAGCGCCTGCTCGAAACCATTACGTCCCGCCTGCTCTCAGACCTTCGCCAGGGTCCGCTGCATCCTCCTCGACCGCAAATCCCCCAAAACCATCTGAAGAGAGAAAGAAGACGAGAAACAAGACAAGATACAGATCTGGTGTTTGTGATGGACTTGCGATAACTCTTGGAAAAGACTCTCGATTCGAAGAAGGATTCACAATGAGGGCCGATGAATCTCGCTCGACGCTTCTTGACCACAAGATTGGAAACCCATACGGTCTGAAATACTCCATCACCTTTTTTGTTGACCCTGATGACGGCCAAGTGGAGGTGAAAGAAACTTTGTTTGAGACGGGAAGATTGGCCCAATACCTAGTCTGCGTCCGGAGGATATGGGTCGAGGCTGGCGAATTCACTGTACTGCAACTGGGTGACCGTGAGGGCGTTGGTCCTTCTGATGACTTCACTATTCGCATTATGCTCAAAGAGAATGTGATGTTCAAGGTTATTCATCATGTCCAGAGCGACCATGCCGGCGAGCAAGGCGATGCCATGTTCTTGAAGAAGTATGAGAGCAGTATCGACGACATGCGATATCTCCAAGTTCGCATCTCCAGTCACCAGAAGGAACACGATGCAGGCAAATTGTCCTTTTACGAGGCTGAGCTACGGACAATCCTTCCCGCACCGAGCATCGATGACAGCAAGATCACTCCTACTCCGAGTTTGTTAGCGTTGCAACATGCTGCATCAGCGTCCTCTCGGGCTCCATCTCAGCCGGTTCAACTCGAATTTCCACCGTTACCTACCACATCCACCGAGAGCATTCTGGCGACTGTTGACGCGGAACCGGTTGCCTTCCGCAAAGGTGGTCTGAAATCTGACCACCTGCCTGCAACCTCAAAAACCATCCCGACCAGTGCTAGCCGCAGAATCCCGGGTGTCGAGCTTGGAGATGAGTATGATCTGCTATCGTTGGATGAGAAAATGGATGCGGTAGAAGAAATTCTGCGACTGAAGATAGGGGAAAGTGAAAAGATTTGGGGAGATGTTCTGCAGTCAGCCAGCAATTTCGAGCGAGCCATCAAGCAGGATGAAATGGATGGTATTGCAGGGAGCGGTCATGTCGGTAACGAGTTCTACCGGCTGAAAGAGATGAAATGTCCATATGAGATGGCAGATTTGTGTATGTTGATGGGGAGACTGCGGGTCGAGAAGGGGAAAGCAGCTTCAGGCTAACAAGGGTTGGTGACCGACATTTGTTGGTGGCTTCGAGGGTGCATCCGTAGATCAAAATTCTTCATTCTTAGGAGCTGGTAGTGGCATCGATTTTCCTCACCAAAGTCATCACAAAACACTATCCACACGGCTGAGATCTAAATTTCCAATCAAAGATCGTCGGGCATGGCGGAAGTGTCATGGCATTCGGAATTTGATTCAGCCAGCCGAGTATGAAATGAAATCATGTCCTTGACCGCCAGCAGGGATTTTTTGCATATTTGTTAAGTTTGCACATCCGAAGCTCAGCTCGATGCGCTATTCCATGCCCGGAAGGTACACGCCAGTCTCCGTCTCCACTAACGCTTTTACACACTTGCGCACTTCCACTTCACACGATCGGTAGCCGCAGCTGACACTGAGTTTCATTCCAAGATCCGTATTCATGCACCCCGTACCCAAGCGATCTAGTTTCAGCACCCATCAGGACATGGCTAGACCTTTTCTACTTCCCAACTCAGCCTCCTTGCATCTTCATCCAGTCATAATCTGTCCCTTCCATCATGGCTGACCTGACATTCGCATCTTGCTTCCAAAAGCCTCCACACTCAATCACGCAAACTTCACTGAGCCCACCTCAACACGAATGGGATACCTCCCATCACTCTTTTCTTTACCATTTGGCTTGTTCCAAATGGAGACCCCCGAAACTCTGTCTCTGATGCGTCTAACGAGTCTCTTGAGGTCACCTCCAAGGAGCCAATCATGTTTCAGGACTTTTTGTTGTTTGCAATTCGACAGCGGTGAAGTGCTACAAGAATCTGCACCTGTGGCTCGTCACGGGAAGCACTGACCATGCAGCCACTCACACACCTGGTACTTTATCCTTCTCTTCATTCGGGACCAGCTGAGCTTGGCTGGTACCATGTATCAATGTATATCACCATGATCCCATCCCTATACAGCGACTCAGACTGCAGTCCAGATCACAGCGCTTCCATTGATCATCATGACTCTTGAAAAGTCCCAGCAGTCCAAGACCGATATGGTCGTTACCGAAGTCGAGACCAGAGCTGATTCTATCGAAGATGTTCCTCCACTCTCACCAAAGATAGCAAGCACTTCAGTGACTTATTGCCTCCCAGAAAAGACCAGACCAAACATCACCATCAACACGGTTCTCGAGAAATATGTCCCAAAGCCAAAGCCAGCATCTACCCTCCCACCAAAAGACACCGGCAGGGCCGCAATGACCATCATGATAGCTGTCCTCCTTCTCGATGCCGCCTCCTACGGTATCCTGCTGGCCTACGGTATATTTCAAGATTACTACCAGGACAAGTTTGTCGATTACCGCCACGCATCATGGATAGCAGTACTCAGCGAAGGTATTCCATTCATAGGCGCCCCAGCAGTCACCTGGTGCTGCCAGAAATATACCCTCTCACGCAAGACATACATTTGGATTGGCTTCGCTCTCTGCGTAATAGCTCTGCTGTCCGCTGCCTTTATCACCTCTCTCCCCGGTCTGATCTTCATGCAAGGCGTCGTCTACGGCTTCGGAGTCCTCCTCGTCAGTATCCCAGAACTGATCATTCTCAACACCTGGTTCGACAAACGTCGAGGTCTAGCATATGGCATTGTGTTTGCAGGCGCAGACCTCTTCGGAGTAGGCTACACATTCATCGCGACCGAACTTCTCCACCGCTATACCTACCGAACCACCATGCTGGTCTTCACAGCCATGACCTTCGTTCTCATGGGCATCCCAATCATCTTCATCTACGAGCGCATCGATCCATCGCTCATCCCTTCAACCCCGAAGCCAACTATGAAAAAGACACCCACAACCCAACAACAACAGCAACCCCCAATCACCCGCCCCCGCCGCACCCCAACCCTCTCAAACATGATAACCCCCCTCGACCAAACCCATCGCACCACCCCCAACGACCTCCCCTTCTCCCCCTCCCTCTCCCACACCCCCTCCTGGCCCGCCAAACCCCCCACAAAACGCTACTACCAACGCTCAATCTTCTACATCTTCACCCTCCTCAACCTCCTCCAAGCTTTAGCATGGTACCTCCCCTTCATCTACCTCCCCTCCTTCATCACCTCTCAAAACCACAGCACCAACTCCGCCGCCACCGCCCTCGCAATAGGCAACCTAGCCATGATCCTAGGCGACTTAACATTCGGCAAACTAAGCGACATGGTCCCCATCTCCAGCCTCATCATCACATCCACGGCCGTCTCCGCAGTCGCCTCCTTCCTCCTCTGGGGCCTCATCGGCTCAGTCCGCAACTCCCTCCCAGCAACCATGTCCTTTATCTTCCTCTACGGCTGGTTCGGCGGCGGTTTCATCGCGCTCTGGGCCCGAATGGGCACCGTCTTCGGCGAGAAAGACGCGCAAATGGTCTACAGCACACTCTGTTTCGGACGGGGTATTGGCGGGATCCTCAGTGGCCCGATCAGTCAGGTGTTGATTAGTCAGGGAACGCCGAGGGCTTTGCAGGCACTGGGAAGGGGACAGTATGGTGGTGTTATCATGTTTGTGGGAATGACGATGGCGGGGTCCGCGGTGATGGGTGTTGTGGGGATTGTGGCGTTGTGGTGGAAGAAAGGGAGGGATAGACAGATAGAAGAGGCGGCGAAGAGTGAGGGGAGTTCTGTGGATGAGAAGTAGTCATCAAGACTCGATAGATTTTCCTCGCTAATAGATTTTCTTTTTCTTTCTACGATCTTATTCTTCTGTTTCTTCAACAAAGCAACAAGTTGCATCATCGTCTTAGGTTTGTGAGTCGTGATGTGAGAGTTGACGATACAGCAATCCATTGATGAGAACAGAGGACAAAGACTATTACGACGATCAACGCGTGGCTTGAAACCCCATCCAGTTGTCGAATAAATAGCTACACCGCAGAGGTAAAGGCCGAACCCTCATGATCCGTCTAGACTCACTAGTATTTGTGGCAAGAGCTTATTAGGTGAGGAAGGTCACTCGTATTCAGAAGGACAGACTTGAAGGCGGCTGATCCTTCGACACATCGAATACGACAATTGCACTACTTTTGACGACTTGTATCTCTAGAAACGAAGATCTAGATCACCCACTTATCTCAATCCCGCAATCTATCACAACCATCTACGAGTCCTCCACCTTCAACCTCTCCATATCCTTAATAGCAGCCTCTAATCTCTCAAGCTCACCCTCAGCATCCTTCAGTTTGTCCTTCTCCTTCTCCTGAGAATCTGGACTCGCCTTGGTGAATCCAGCACTTGCGATGATACCTTGAGACTTCTCGATCTTGCCCTTCGTCACGTCGAGTTTCGAATTAATCTTGGTGATCTCGGTTTCGAAGTCGATACGTCCGGCGACCTTGAGGTAGACGGCTACATCAGCGTTGATGGAAGAAACGGCACAGCCGGCTGGGACCTTTGCGGTCTCAGATGCTTCGACAGTGACTTCACCACAGTACTTGCCGCCCAGCGATTTCAGAGAGGTTTGTTCGCTCGAAAGTGTCTTTTGGGCCGAGTCGGTGTATGTTTGCACAATAAGATCACCTGGTTCTTTGAACTCATACTGAGACAAGAGCGACCGAATACCCTTGGCAACTTCCATAATCAACTCATACTCTTCAGCTTCCATTGGAGCGTTCAGCTGCTCTTCGAAAGTGGGGTACTGGGCAATGATAAGTGCTTCGGTCTTATCACCTTGTCGTCTTGGGAGCTTCTGCCACAAGTGTTCTGTCAAGAATGGCATCAATGGATGTAGTAATACAAGACCGCCTTCCAAGGCGGTGTAGAGGGTTTGCAGTGTCGAATTTCGCACGGCCTCATCCGCTTCAGGGGCAAGAAGGAATTTCGAGTTCTCAATGAAAGTGTCACATAGTGATGTGAACCAGTATTGATACATGGTACCAGCTGATTTGGAGAATTCTCGACCCTCAATTGCAGCATTGATATCCTTAGTTGCTTCGTTGAAGCGATGAAGAATCCATTTCTCCACAAGCGTTTGTGGTTTATTGTCCAAGGCTGAGGCTGCTGGCTTGAAATCATCACCAAGTCTACCTAGCACGAAATTTGTGGCTTGGTAGATCTTGTTGCAGAATCGTCGCTTGGCTTCAATTTCTCGAATATCGAAATTGATATCGCCACCTCCAGTAGTGTAGTTGACCAATGTGAATCTCAGCGCGTCAGCTCCACATTCTTCAATACCTTTGGGGAAGGCTTTCTTCTGGTATTGTTTTGCTCTTTCGATCTCTGCAGCTGGGAGGTTACCTGAGAGTAGCGTCTCATGCAGCTTCTCAAGACTGATGCCTTGAATAATGTCCACAGGATCAACAACATTGCCGAGAGACTTGGACATCTTTCGACCTTCCGAATCACGCACCAAAGAGTGACAGTAGACCTCACTGAAAGGTATCTTACCGGTCATCTTGAGACCCAACATGATCATACGAGACACCCAGAAGGTCAAGATGTCCCAACCTGTCTCGAGAATTGACGTGGGGTAGAAATTTTGCATGTCTTGAGTGTCTTGTGGCCATCCGAGGATTGCCCATGGCCAGAGTCCAGACGAAAACCATGTATCAAGCACATCTTCGTCCTGTCGTAAGGTGAATTTCTTGCCTGGAAATTTCTTCTCGGCGATTTGTTGGGCTTCTTCTTCGTTTTCTGCACACACCCAGTTGTCACCTTTGGCTTCATCTAGTGTTTCGCCCTCAATCTCCACCAGGTAGGCCGGGCATCGATGACCCCACCAAAGCTGACGAGACAAACACCAATCAGTCATTCCTCGCATCCACTGAAGATAGTGACGAGATTCTGATTCAGGTCGAATCTTGATTGCCCCACTCGTAACAGCTTCGATGCCAGCTTCTGCCATGTCCTTCATTTTCATCCACCATTGTGGTTTCATCACAGATTCCACGACATCACCACTTCTTGAGCAGATGGGAATAGTCATTGCGTTGTCTTCTTGTTTGCTGTATAGACCGAGATCTTTCAAGCCTTCAATGACACCATAACGAACGTCGAACCGCTTCTGCCCTTCGAACGGACCACCATTCTCATTTACGAGGCCGGCATCAGTAAGAATGTTGATGAACTCGAGCTTGTGTCTCTTGCCCTTCGCAAAATCGTCGGGGTCGTGAGCTGGTGTAATCTTGACTGCACCAGTACCGAATTCCATCTCGACTTCCTCGTCAGCAATTATGAGGACTTTTCTACCGGGAATGAATGGATGTACAGCGAGTTTTCCAACTAGGTCTTTGTATCTTTCGTCTTTCGGATGGACTGCGACAGCGGTATCACCAAGCATTGTCTCCGGACGAGTAGTGGCCACTTCGATGAATTGGTACCCTTCGTACTTCTTGGCTTTAGCGGCCTCGTCAGTTTTCGGGTCTTTGCTGATTGGATATTTGAAGTATGTGAGCAGACCGAATTCAATCAATTTGTCGTATCCAGGCACCTTTATCTTTTGTCTGCCTGAAAGTTCCTTGTTGTCGACTTCGATATTGGAAAGCGACGTGCTGAGTGCAGAACTCCAGTTGACCAAGCGGTTGTCTCGATAGATGATGCCCTCGTTGAAGAGTTGGATAAAGGTCTTCTTTACAGCATCAGCTCGAATTTCGTCCATTGTGAAAGCTTCTCTTGACCAGTCCATCGAACCACCCATTCTCCTAAGTTGTTTTGTGATATTGGCATGATATTTGCCCTTCCACTTCCAAATCAGCTCGAGCAATCCCTCTCTTCCGATATCATGTCGAGTCTTGCCCTCCTCTCGCATAAGCATTCTCTCAACGACGGCCTGAGTAGCGATACCAGCATGATCACAGCCTGGTACATAGAGGGTGGTCTTGCCTCGCATTCGGGCATGTCTGATCATTGTATCCTGCAACGAATTTGTAATAGCATGACCCATGTGGAGAGCACCAGTAACATTGGGTGGAGGTATAGCAATCACAAACTTGCCTTCCGGCTTGACTTTGCCATCCTCAGTGAGTTGTGGCTTGAAGTATCCTCTGCTCTCCCACCACTCATATCGCCCAGCTTCTATCTTACTTGGTTCGTACGCATCAACGTTGGATGTCTTCTTCGGTTTCTCTTTAGGCTTCGATGGCGCAGCGGCGGGAGCAGCTTGCTTTTTCGCATTCTTCTCGTTGAACTTGGCGAGCTTCTCTGCTTTCTTCCGCTCTTTCTCAATCTCTTTGGCGGTCTTCTCTTTTCCAGATTCACCCATGACAGTCTGACCAGCTTCGTTGTTCTGCTGGTCTTTGCCGCTAGTGCTTTGTCCTGTGGAATCTTTGCTAATAGAGTCTTGTATGGCACCCTTTGTCGACTTATTCACGGGAGGTGCGGGCCCAGAAGGGCTGCCAGTTGGCTCCGCAGCTATAAAGTGTTAGACGTGTGATGACCTGTATTCAGATG
>JABUBK010000117.1_pt1 | contig 15556 bp, 14 predicted proteins | sample 7332671 | NCBI WGS metagenome assembly JABUBK01 (sample SAMN07256342, study PRJNA390944) | subsurface metagenome | isolation source: Methane hydrate marine sediment | place: Pacific Ocean: Eastern North Pacific, ODP site 1244 | collected 2002
TTGTATCATTGATTTTAGCAAGAAATAATTCCGGTTTATCATCTAATACTTTTCTGCATATAATTAAATATTCCGCAATTAGATTTTCTATATTACTTCCAAAAGGAACAGGATTTCTTTTACTTAAAGCTTTAATTTGGATAGTGTGAGTTCGTTCTGCATCTTCACTATAAATAACTGCATCAACACCTCTTGCATTTCTTGATGTATGTAATACATTCCAACCTCTTTTTGATAATTCGTAACACACATAATAAAGACCCCTCATATTTTTAATCGGAAGTATAAGTTGAAGAGTTTCTACAAAATTATTGTTTAATATTATACTTTTTACTTTTTAATTTGTAAGGCTTAGGACCACCTTCTAAGTGATTAATGACATTCGAACGAACTTCGTCTTTATCAAGAGCTCCGAAACACTCAATATATCCTTGTGTTGCAGTACTTTTAAGAATGATGAAATTATCCGAATCTGAGGCTACACCCACGCTAGAATTATTGGTTGTTAGAATAAACTGTCTTTTTTCTTTACCTATGCGTAATTTTGTAACGACGTCTTTATAAATTGATTGATTATCTAATGAGTCTTCAGGCTGATCTATAATAATTGGCCTGACACCTTCAGAAAGAGCAATAATTAAAAGTGCAGTACACTTTTGCCCAACTGAAAGTTCAGAAAGAGGATCGTAATTACCATCTTCTTTTCTAAATTTGATAGAAGGAATATCTTCAGGATACACACTATGAGATATAGCTAAAACATCTTCCAAAGCCTCCTTAGAATTTAATGTATCGATTAGTTTCTTTGCATTTTCTTCTGCTAAATCCGCTTTATCTGCCAATGAATCAATATCATTATTAATAACCAAATCTACGAACTCTCGAGGCATAAGATTTTGTGATACTTTCTCGATATCAGCTTCTCGGATTCTTGATCCTTTCCTTAGAACCAATAGTTCTTCTTTAAATTTGCCCCGATTAGCAGAGTGGCTTAACTCCAGTTTAAGTTTTCCTTTAGATTGGGAAGTGAGGTCATCAAATTTTTGTTTCCTGATCTCATAGTACTCATCATAAACTTTTGTGAGGGTGTCTAAAAGTGAATCACGACTTTTTTTGACTTTATCTAGTTTTTCTGATTGATTTGTATATTTCTCGATTTCTTTCTCTATCTCTGCTTCTTTACCCTTCAGTTTTCTCCTTTCACTTTCTAGCTCCCTTTTATCACCCCCTACTCCTCTAAGCATATCTTCATATTGTTCTTGCTTTTTTTTAAATTTTGGAAACCATTTATCAAAACTTTCAGATAAATTTTCTTTATTCTTGATTATCTTTTCTTTAGCATTTTTCATGGAAATGATCATTTTATTATATGATTCATCGGAGAGACGTTTTGCTTTTTTAATTTGAGGGTCTTTAGAAAGTTCTTTACTAATACGGGGTTTAGTTATTTCATCAGAATTGGATATCATTTGATCAATTTTTTGGGTAATACCATTGTGAAAAGATAGATACTTCTCAATTGTTGTTTTTTTCCTTTCCCATTTTTCCATCTCATCAAATAATTTATTCTTAAGAGATCGTCCTATACTTTTAAGTTGTTCTCTTATTGTACTAAATTCTTTTCTATATGATGCCACCTCTGATAATGCTTTGATAGATTTTGCCAGTTCTTTATCCCCTTTTGTTAATTCCTGGGATAATTTTTGGATAGATCTCATATATGTTGTTGAATCAATAAATGAATCAATTAACCTGAGTTGAGCCTCCTCATCTTCTGCAATCTTTATAACCTCATTTTGACTATAGGCAAGAACCGGAAACAAAGCAGGTATGTCTCCTTCATATAATTCTTTAGTGTCTAAATTAATGCATTTAATTTTGTTATTACCCCCATCATATGTCCGTATCACCTTATATTGTTCTCCACTTTCTAATTTAAAGTAAACAGCAACGTTACCAAGTGGCTCTAATCTTTTCTTTAATTTATCTTTATGATCATTCAAGATAGAGTCATCCTTTGATGTTTGATGTATAGCAAAACGCAAAAACTCTATAACAAGAGATTTGCCAACACCCTTTCCACCGACTATACTATTTAGTCCTTCGTTAAAATCAATTTTTTGATTCTTTAAAAATCCCTGAGACACTTCCATGCGAGTAATTTTTGGAAATTTTTCTATTTTAAGCTCATCCATTTGTTTTATACGAATGTCAGGATCGCAAAAACATTGCCTTAAACCTTCAAACGAAATTTCATCAAGTTTGAAATAAGTATAACGTGAGCCTATTCCCTCTAACGAATGCTTTCCACTAGTAGTACTAGAAGGATTATCAGATGCTTGATACACTGCTAATTTTCTATATTCAGGCCGACTGCCATCAAGTAAATCAACGACTCTTTTTTTCCGTCTTTTCTTATATAAGTTATGAAAATCTGTAGCCTCTACCGCAAATAAGTTAGGATTTTGCACTATTTTAATTCTTGGATTTCCTCTCATGCCTCCCATAACACCCTGCTTTGAATCGGCGTGGGCTATAATTGCCATACCTTCATGATCATAAATTTTATTAATAACTTGGTTAGGAGTCTTGTCAGTAAATGCGTCTTCTTTTCCATACTTGTCTGCTTTAATTTCTAAGTCACCTAACAAATTCTCAACATCCTTAGTAGTTCTAGATTGATCAAAAATTCCAATGACATGAACCGTCCCTCTTTTTCCACCAGTAGCAGATATTTCAACTCCAGGAAAAACAACTAATTTATTCTTAGATGCCTTCCTTATTTTATCTACCCATTCTCCTGTGTTGTGATCTGTAATAGCGATAGCATCCAGTCCTTTATTTAATGCTTCTTCTACTATATCCTCTGGACTTACTGATTTATCATCAAAACATTTTGATGCCGGAGTATGTATGTGTAAGTCGATTTTCCGATAGACCAAGCCTGGAATTTCTTTCATCTATCTTGAATCACCAATGATTATTTTGTATTTTGTTTTCATTTTATATCCTTTGTTGTTCTAAGATACATTCTCTTAAGTTATCTTCGATTGAAGAATTTCTCATTATATTTAAACTCAAATTCAGGGTAACCCTTTTTTAAATACGCAATGCATTCTTTCAGTACTTCTTTAGCATTTTTTTCATTCATAGCTTTTTTACCTAAGCTATTCATCCTTCGTGCCCAGTAATGCATTCTTAATTCTCTCTGAGGATCTGGCCAGTCGGGAATATATTTTAGCTCTTCCAGAACCTTTTTTCTCATTTGTTTTAACTTTGTAGTCATATTCTCACATCCTAAATATCTATGTATCTATCTATATTTTATATTCTAATTTCAACATTTGTCAAATTTTTTCTAATTCTCCACAAATCAGTAAAAGAAGAGAAAAAGAAAGTTATCTATAATTCTAGGGTCATTGAAGAAATCGGAAAGGAGATTGAAATAGTAAAAATAGAATGAAGCTACCGCATTGTTTAGAATAGCATATATGCTTTGTGTTTTTTGTTCTTGTTAAGAACTATTTTTAGCCTTCTTTTAGACAAGAAACCTAAAAATAACGTTTTAAAATATATATTTTGTTAAATCATTTTTACACTATAAATTACTTATTTATTCTTTCAGCAATTGCCTCTAAAACTTTCATAGTTAATTTTTGTTGTTCAATTAATTGATCTATCAAATTTTTTAAGTCTTCGTCTTTCTTTTCTTCCCTATCTTCTTTTCGCCTAACAAGTCTATTGGTAAAAGATGTTTCTCTTCTCTATATTTTTATATTTATTCTCTTTATTTCCCTTTTAATCTAGTAATAACTAGAAATATTTTTTACAAAGCATGTTACCGAAGCTCTTTATCCATTAATTTTCTTGCAAGTGATATATAAATGGATGTTGTTTGCAATGACTCATGTCCTAAAGCTTCTTGCATCACTCTTATATTTGTACCCTTTTTAACCTGGTGTGTTGCAAAGGTATGCCTTAATGTATGAACAGAAGCATTCTTAATATTTGCCTCTTTTAAATATTTTTTAACTATATATTGGAAACCTCTAGGTCCTATAGGTTTTAAAAATTTAGTTATAAAGAGTTCTTTATAATCTACCTCTGATCTTACTTTCAGATATGCATTAATAGCTTTACATGCCTTCCAGTTTAATGTTATTGTTCTTTCCTTTCTTCCCTTCCCTATTATATGAATAGAACCTACATTAAAAGGATCTTTTGTTATTTTTTTTAGGAAGCTCTATGTTATCTACTTACTTTTTTAAAAAAATAATAAAATCTTTAAAAATAATATAGAGATTTATATTAAAAAAATTTTTAAAAGCTGTTTTTGGGGCTATTTTGTGGGTTTTTTATTAATAATTTTATAAAAATAATGATTTTTAAATATTTTTTTGTTTCATTTTTTCACTTCCTTTATATTTTTGCCCACAATTTCAGATAACAGCTGACGCATATCTGAAGTTCGTCCGATAGGGCAAATTTGGGCGAAGCGCAACGAAGCCAGATATGTTTCTGTTATCTGGTGTTGTGCCCATCTTCTTAAAGCTATTTTTGAAACATGATATTGCCCTTCATCCCTCCCAATGCATTCCGATATAATTATGAGTCGATTCTATATCTAGTGGCCTTACGGTATTTCCAGCTCGTATATAGAACTCTTTGCTTATCTTATCATTAAGAAAAACTGGCTTTGGACATTTTTCTATTTGTATTATACAAACTATTTTATCCTCTTTTTCTTCAAATTTAGTGTGAATATATTTACAAAACTCAGTACCCAAATAATCTGTAATAACCTGAGTTAAAGTTTGCTCAAAGCCATCTTTATCTTTTCGTTTTAAAGTTTTAATATCATCTTCTATTCCATAAATAAAGCCATTATCAAGTATTCCAATAAGTAGAGTGCCGCCTTCAGTATTTAAAAATCCTGTAATAGTCTTAGCGACGACTTTTTGTAATGTTGGATTTACCTTGTTCTGATGAGTATCCCATCTCAAAGTAGCTTTATACTCTAATGTAGCGTTTTCTCCATGCGCTAAATAATTATCTAATGTTTCTGGCTTTTTTTCTGGTATTTTGATTAAAAGCTTAGCCATGAATCCATTAATAGCGCCAGCAATTAGCTCACGGCGTTTTGCAAGAAAGTCCTCATAGCGATCTAGTTCCCAAAGTGAAGGATCGGTTGGGATAAATTGTTTTTCTAATGCACCCGGATATTTATCTTGAACTTCTTTCAAATATTCTGCCGGACTCTTATTCGAAATTTGGATATTAGAACTACTTGTAAGGAAAGCCCTATTTGCAATTTCATTAACAATTTTCTTATGAAGATGGTTTTTGGATGAATATTTACCAGAAGAATAGAGTAGTGAAGTCGGGAAAATATGGTGGCTATTAATTTTATATGATGATCCAAATGTTTGAGCGAGTGGGCTTCCATTGAACCAGTCAATAGCTCCTTTAGCTTTAGATAAAATATAAGTCATACGATAAAGCGGGTGTTGTGTAGAGCGACCTTCAAGATCACTAGGCTTCACCTCAACCCGTCCTCGCTGATCAATAATCATGTCTATCAAGTCCTTGTGTGAACTTGTGCTATGGAGAACAATAGATATATCATGATCTAAACGCTGATCCGTCTGGCTTGTATATCTTGCCCAAGTATGAGCAGCGTAAACCCAATGAATGAAACTTCCCATATCTTGCTGATTTTTAAAGTGCGTTTCATTCTTTGATAGATAAACTATCACAGGAACCAAAACATTCGTAGTATTGAGATCCGCTGTTGAATTAATATATGCATGAGTTGGGAGAATGTTGACAAAATAATCCAATACCTTGGTTAACGAATTCCATCCTTCCTCCAATTCAGTTCGAGAAGCTTGATGGATTATTTCAAATAGAGCACGTCCTTTAACTATCCCGGTTAGACAGCGAACCAAGAATCCTAATTCAAAATAGAAATTACGTTTGGCAAGGTCCTCAATTTTTCTTTTCATGATTCGACGAGCTTCTGGCCATTTGCCGCAAATATGGGCGAGGGCAAGATCCGCATCTGACAATTTAGTTCCAAGACTATTAACTCGGTCAAATACATCAATTGCCTCATCAATATTTGCGGAGGTCGGCACCGCCTGTATAGGATACTCCCTCTCGGATATATTTCTAAGTCTGGTAAGATTTTCGTTGAAGACATTAGCTTTTTTGAACTGTTCTTCTGGGCCTTGAGTTTTTTCTTTAGCTATCTTAAAAACATTTATTTTCTTAGTGTTATCGAAACAATCTATTGCTGGAATCCAAGTTGGATTGTTTCGCATAAGAGCTGGTTGATAATATTGAAACTCTCCATTTTCTAGATTAAAGTATAGATTCCGTGGATCATTCTTAATTTCATACTTCTTATAATAAGGCGGTATCTGATTTCTAATGAAAAGATACAATGTTGTTAAGCGTTGTTGTCCATCCAAAATCACTTTAGTAGATCCGATTTTATCTTTCGGAATTTCAATATTTTTTATTTCGGGAGGGTTATCCGTCTTCCAAAAAAGGAAACTCCCCGTTGGATATTTTTTGAAAAGAGATACCATAAGTTGCTTTGCTTGTTCCTTCTGCCAGATATACTCTCTTTGGAACTCTGGTAGAACCAAATCCAGATTTTTTATATCATCTAAAAGCTCCCGGATTTTCATTTATCTATCCTCCTAACGGAACCCATTATTGTATTATATGAATTTTGGGGCACAATGTCATATAACTCGTTTTTATACGAAATGTTTTCGTCAAAATATACCTTTATTACATATTATATGAAATATTTCAATTAAAATATATTTTTTGTAGTACTGATGAAGCTTTTCCTAATTGATTTACTCTTAAAGAAATGGTTTGTAAAAACTTTAAAGATATTTTTATTATTTCAGTAAAAAATATAAAATCATTTTTATGTAATTCATAAAGTATGCTCCTAAAGCTCCTTATCCATGAGTTTATATTTTCTTGGTGCGTCTATATAGTAAGGACCGTATCTACCTTCTAAATAAAATTCAAGTAATTTTTCTTTTCCTTTTAATACTTTTAGATCATTACTGTATTTAATGGGGAACTCAATTAAATCAATTGGGAATTTGAATCTTTTTAATTCTATATAGCAGTATATTCCTTTTTATTTTTTCGTTGCCTGGTCCTTTCAATCTATTTCCCTGCATCGATTCATTGTAACACAGGATACTTTTAAGGTTATAATATTAGTTAGTGGAGCTAACGAAAGAGAAAGTGTATATATTTAAATATATACATTATATAAATTTTGTTAATCATTATGAAAAAATATAAGAAATTTATCAGAAGAAACACAATATTTAATTTTATTGTATAAATTTGCTCAAGAGACATTAGATTATATTATCTTTATATCATTTATTTATTTTTTGCAATTATGGACATAATGACCAAGAAAGACAGAAGTCTTCGAATGTCTTTGATAAAAAGTAAAAATACCCGCCCAGAAATTAAGCTCAGGCAATATATCTGGGGGAAAGGAATAAGGGGGTATAGAGTTAACTCTAAAATAACAGGAAAACCCGACTTATATTTTCCCTCTAAAAAAATTGCAATTTTCATTGATGGGTGTTTTTGGCACATGTGCCCAAAGTGTTATAGAGAACCCAAGTCAAATAAGAAATACTGGACTAATAAAATTAAAAAAAACGTAGAAAGAGATAAAAAAATCAATAAGCAATTAAAAAAGCAAGGAATCACTGCCCTGAGAATTTGGGAGCACGAAGTTAAAAAAGACATAGAGAAATGTAGCACAAAAATTTACAATTTGCTTAATAATTCCAAACAAAAGTAAGCAAATACCACACAAGCCAATCATTTTTTAATTTTACCTAAATTGACCACAGGATTATTCCATTTTGGATTATTACTTATTGGAATATATTATAAACATTAGAATGAAAAAAACAATATATTCCAAAGAACATAAATACACCGTTGAGCAACTAAAAAAGGGTCGCAAGGAAGCAGGACTTACTCAGGTTGAGGTAGCAAGAATTATTCACAGAACGCAATCATATATTTCAAAGATAGAATCCGGACAGCGACGCATTGATTTATATCAATTAATCCAACTAGCCAACGTTTACAAAAAAGAAATAACTTTTTTTATAAAAAACCCAAGCCCAATCTAACAGAAAAAACATGAATATAAGAAAATTTTGCGACATTTATCGGGAAAAAAGAGGCTTTACTCACGCTGAGGGTCTAAATGATATTGTTATATTTTTTAGAAGCCTTTCGGAAGGATTAAAGGCTAAAGAGGCTGTATCAGAAATAATAGCCCTTTATCTTTATGAAAACATAGCATGTGAAGAAAGGAGAAAAAGAAAGGTAACTGCAAGAGATTTTGAAGATTTCTTGGAAATGGCTCTTGGTGGCAAAGTTATGGACAAAGAAAGTAGGAAAAATGTTTTGCCGCCAGAACTATCAGGTGTGGACAAGAATATTGTAGACTATATTTCTAGTAATAGGCGAGAAAAAATGGACATCGTTTTTCCAAATGGATATGGAATTTCTGTCAAAACATCAATGCCCGATAATAGTGAAATAAACATGGGATCGTTTGCCAGGGAGGCACTGTTCTTAAATTTTCTTTTGGTAGAAGAATATGGCGGAGAAAGAAAATCAGGCCTGGGATCAAAACCACAGATATTAGACAAATTCCTGAAAATATACAACAACAAAGAATGGGCAGAATTTTGTACAAGATTTGAACTAATGGTAAACAGTATTTATGTAGATGACTTGATTTATGTTATAAAGGGCGGAAGTCATCTATTAGTATGTTGTTTGGAGGGCTCAAAGCTAAGAAATATTCTTATTGAAGCTATGAATGGTGGACCCCATGAGGCAATAAAGGTAATAAATCGATATGAGGGTAATTCTCTAAGGATAGACCGAGAAAGAGTTATGCAAATGGCTGAAAAGATTAGAATCGATTTTTCTCAACTTGCCAATACAAAGGTAAAAAAATTTTTAGAGCGAGAAGAGGATCGTATTGAAAAAGCCTTACTCTCTATGGCAGATGGTAAAATTGAAGATTTGGAATAAATTTTAGCAAAAGGAACAAAGGTCTTGTTTCAGAAACGAAAAAATAGGACACTTCTATTATTTTGGCATCATTTTTGCTATATGATATGCTAGTGGCCAGGGAACAGCATTTCCGATTTGCCGATAGCAGGAGCTATTCGAGCCCATAAATTCAAGATCATCAGGAAAAGATTGAATCCGAGCCGTTTCTCTTACTGTAAGCCTCCTTTTTCCATTAGGGTGAGGAATAATTACAGGCCCACCAGTTCCTCCGCCTCTACCGACAATTGTTGGGGATGGTTTATTAGGATAAGTTTTTCTATTGCCTATATAATTATTTATTTTAACAACATGCTTAGTTCCTACATGATTTGGAATTGGATAGTTTTCGCTCGGTTCTTGCAGGTCTCCTATTGCTTCACCTAGAGTAACATATTTTTTCAGACTTCCAAACAGTCCAGCTTTGGGATTTTTGGAATGTGTAGGTTCAGGATGTTTTAATTTTTGTATTAGGTCTTTTCTTGTTCCAAGAATTATTACCCTTCTTCTATTTTGTGGAACACCAAAATCTGCCGCGTTTAGTATTTTCCATGTAACATTGTATCCTGAATCTTCAAAATCCTTTAAAATTATCTTTAAAACCCGGCCCTCTCTTTTCCTCTTGTCTTCTTTTGTTTCGTATCCGCCAATAGAACAAATCCCAGGCACGTTTTCAGCAACAAAATATTTTGGCTTCTTTTCCCTGATGATTCTCAAAAGCTCTAGATATAATTCATTTCTTTGGTCTTTTGTATGTCTATAGGGATTTGCTATGGAGAATCCTTGACAGGGAAAGCCTCCAATTACAACATCGCCATTAGGAATTTCTTCTGCTTTAATTTTCCTTATGTCTTTGCATACTATGCAATCAGGAGAAATGTTGTATTTTTTGACAAAGTAATTTCTATAGGTTTCCACACAATCTTTATCATTGTCATTTGCCCAAACAATTTCATGACCGGCTTTTAAGAAACCCAGATCCATTCCTCCGGGTCCCGAGAACAAGGAAATAACTTTCATGTTTAAAATAATCTAATCAAAATTTAAATTAAATACTGTTTTTAAATAAAGAATAATAGAATCAATTATCAATAATGATTATAACCTAATTGACTTAATTATCAAGATTACTTCAAGCTTAAAAAAGCATTACTCTTTTATTCTTTCAGTAATAGCCTTTAAAACTTCCATAGTTAGTTTTTGTTGTTCAATCAATTGATCTATCAAATTTTGTAAGTCTTCGTCTTTCTTTTCTTCTTTATCTTCTCTTAGCTTTTTATGTAGATCTTTAGGCTCTACATGGGTATAAATTTGGGTAGATGAAAGTGCCTTATGTCCTAGAAGATATTGCAAATCAGGAGTATTTATATCGTTCCTCTTTAATGTCTGTGTTGCAAACGTATGTCTCAAAGTGTGAGGGTGTATAAAGTTTAAACCTATTCTTTTTCCATAACGTTTAATGAAATCCCTTAAATATCTATCGTTTATTCTTTTCCCTTTAAGAGTAGTAAAGAAATGTCTACTATGTTTTGGTCTCAGGTTATCCCAAGCTATTAAATATGGTTCTAATTTAGGTGAAATAGGAACATCTCTATCTCCACTCTTACCACCTTTTACGTGTATCCAACCTTCTTTTAGATCTACATCTCCCACTTTTAAATTTATTGATTCCATAGCTCTTAATCCTGCATAAGCTAATGTTGTTATAATTGCTTTGTTTCTTATTCCAGTTGGTGCTTTTGCAGATGGCTGAGATATTAACTCTTGTATATCTTCTTCACTTAAAACTTTAGGAATTGTTGTTTTAATTCTTTGCTTTTTCATTTTTTCACCTCTTTTTCTTTTAAACTCCAAGATTATACAATAGTGGTAGTCTACAATTAAATTCTAACACAATTTTTTAGTGAAGTCAAGAAAAAGGTATTATTTGTTAATAAAGATGTTAAATTGTTTTTACAATTCTTATAGACTTTTAGGAGTTTAGGAATGCTTTATTAAAAGAAAACATAAAAACGCTTATTTTAATATGTAGATAGCGTTTTGTTAAATTCTTAATATTCTTTATCGTTTTTTATTTTAGAAGGCGATTAAAGAGCAATCTCGTAGGTTTTTTATAGGGTTAAATAAGCAGTTTCTTATGCCTTTTCTACCTTTAAAGGAATATCTTTAATAAAAGAAGTGAGTATTTACAGTATTAATTAGGCTTTATAGTGTGTTAAAGAGGTTATTTCATGCGTTAAAAAAGGTTTTAAAAGATAGAAGTAAGGTCTTACGTTAAAACGCTTTTACAAAATAATTGGAGGGTTTCTTTAAGAGATCTTTAAAAAACTTTAAATGAATTGAGAAACAGATTCCCCCTTCGCTTTTATTATTAAATTACCTTTATTGCCCTCGCTAATATACATAAAATTTTTTTATTTTTTATCTTTATAGGGATTGAACATAATTTAAAAAATGTATATATCAATTGTATAATAAAGATGTATATAAAGATATATATAAAATAATAAAAATACTGAATATACATATACAAAAAGACCATAATAATCGCTAAATTTAGGGGATGGTATTATATTCTCCTCTCCTTTTTATCTATTAAAAGAGTTTAAATAAATTGAAAATTAAGATCAATTTTCATACTATTAAAGGGATAAAATGATAGAATAATAAAAATTTGAGTGTTTAACTATAGCCAATATTTAAGGAGGTAAAAATATGCGTATGCGTGTAGTAGGTAAAGAGCTGCATAGATTCCGAATAAAGACCCTTGAGTTGTGTTATGAACTATCCGAAGGTAATTCATTGAATAATATATCTATCCAGAACCTCGCAGAAAAATTAGGAATAAAAGATTCCCATGATATTAAACTTTTAGGAGCAGTTCAATATTTAGCAGATAAAGGATTTTTAGAGCTACACAAATCAGGTTCTCTGAATATGCCAGTACGAGTAACCCATTTAGGAATCGACGAAGTTGAATTAAATTTCCCAAGATTAGTAATATAGAAGCAAATCTCAGAGTATTAGTTATCTTTTAAATAGTCTTCTAACCAACTCAGTTTTCTATACTCTAACTGTTCATTTAATAATTTAATTTTTATATTTTTACAGGTAGTTTCAAATTCGTTATCTAATTTTTAAGCCTTTTACTTTATTCATTTTAAGTTAGAGTTTGGCTATCTACTTTGTTAGTAATACTACTATTACTCCGCCTATAACTGCTGATATAATTGCTGTAATAAAAATCACAAAATTCTCAACGCTCTTTATTCTCCGTCCTTCAAAAAAGCTTATAAGTTGAAACCTTTGCTTAGCAGGGTAAGTAAGTTTTTCCTTTATTCTATTGTCAATATAAGATTGAAAGTATGTATCTACTTTTTTATCGGAATAAAAGTATCTGTAATCATTTTGTATAGTACTATTAAAAAATATTTCATCGCTTTCAAATTCAGCAATAGAAATAAAAGCTTCATTTATGTGTTTCGGAAGTATAAACACTTTTTTTAGAAAGCTTTTAACCCATGTTATTCGCTGAATAGAAACTAAATCTTCAGTTAACTTTTCAATTCTTTCCCAATTATGCATTTTCACAACTTCGAGTTGTACAATCTTGTAGAAGAGACCCAACTCATGTTGAATTTTTTCTTTAATTATCTCCTTTGCCTTTTCTGCTTTCGTAAAGATTCCCGGATTAAAGTAAAATACTACCTCGTTATAGCCTTCCTGTGAGTAAATCTTAGCTTGAAATTCCCAACCTACATTATTATAATCTTTAGTTTCTCCTGGTTGAATGTAACAATTGGCATGAAAAGGACTAGGACCTAAATATTCAAACTGTATATAATCAGATTTGGAACTTTTAAACTCCTGTTCAAGAAATTCACGGACAAGTTTTACTGCTGTAGACGGGTCGCTTTCTTGTGAAGGATTAACAGGTTCAATAAAAGTTACAGGAAAATGATAGGCGTAATGAAGTGAAATCTTGAACCTCTCAGTAAATGTTTCTAAAGATAGAGCTTTTCTTCCCAAAAGCTTTGCTTGAATCCGAAATGGTATATACATCTCAAATCCAATGACCATATACCATGGCTTAGGAAAAAAGCCTTTGCCCTCTCCAATATTTGGCAATTCTTGCGGAGCCAAATCAAATGACCAATTTTTGAATTCATCTAAATAACGTATATCTATTTTATCAATATTTGAAATGGATTGTAGAGCTGTGCGAAGTTCCTTAATGTATTCAGAGCCCTTAAACTTGAAGGGTGATGTCTTTTTTATTCCAAAGTGAAAACAGCCAATACCAAATGATAATTTATTCTCCATTAGATTTTCCTCCAAATAATCTCTCCAAATTAATCTTTATATGAAATGTTTTCGTCAAAATAAACTTTTACATTATATATTAAATATTTATCATCCAAATATATCTTCTGTTAAATCGCTTTTATATTATAACTTACTTTTTTATTCTTATATAAAAGAGTTATCTTTTTAATAGTCTTTTAATCCAGCTTGTTTTTTGGTATGTTAGTTGCTCTTCTAAAAGTTTTACCCTATTTTTTAGTTCTTCAATCTGATTTTTAAAAATATCTACTTGAGCCTTTAAATATTCATTCTCTCTGACTAATAAGTAGTATGGTGGTAGAGCTAATTCTTTATCTTTTTTATTTCTGTATTCCCTTCCTTCGTCCATTCTGATTCAGTTTTTTCCTCAATTCTCTAAAATATGAATTCTTTTACTATGGTGGCCTGCAAACTCTACAAGGTCTATATCCATGAGATCTTGCGTCTTCCACGCTTGTGAACCATATTATATTTTCAGCATTTATCATATTTACATATCTACAGTTTGAATAATGATAAACATCAGATTCTCTGCCTCCTACAAACATTTCCTCCTCCTCAGCAGGTGGTGGCTCCCCATTATCAGGTATTGATCTAACAAAAAGAACGTACTTGCATGTATGTTCTCTTCCATCACCCCCTATCCCCTCTATTTCTATTATATAGTAGTCTTCTGAAACACCTGAGCCTATGTTTATTTTCATAGTTGAATTATATGGTGGTGTGGGTCCTCCCTCAGGAATAAATGTAACTTTTATAGCAGGATTTTGGGTTTCGGCACAGAGAGTAACTGAATATTTATACCTTTTATACCAAATTCTACCAATATTAACCATCGTCTGTTCTACACTGCCCGGATTTGTTGCCCCAGTCACTGGGTTAACAGATATACTAAAATCAGGCGGTTTACATATAATTGATATTAGAGCTGTTATTATTACTACTATAGCACCTACTATAACACCAACAATTATTCCTTGAATTATTGGAATAATCCAAGGTCTTATTCTTTGACATAATGATCTTCTATCTTCATTTGACATTTTCTTTTTCACCTGTGTCCCCTGTCATTGTTACATCTCATGTGTTTACCTTTAAGAAATTGAGCTTCTTTTACAAATTCATCAACTGTTTGGTATTTACGTGGCTTATTTCCTATCCATAGCATAGTATCAATACATCCATTATTTTCTTTAATTTTTTTCATGTTGTTGTCTGAATAAAAAGTCTCCATATTATCTATCTTTTTCTATTTTTACACATTCCAATAAAGCCATTTAGTATATGAAATATGTACAAAATCACCTCCAAATAAAAATAGCTGCTTAATATATATTAAGCAGCTATATATATAATAAATTTTAAATATTCTAAACTATCTATATTTAAATATAATAAATTCATTCCCCCACACCCTACCTTGCGATTAAATATATTTATAGAATAAAATAATTTTATTATATATAATATTTAGCATAAAATTTTAATATTTGCAAGAAATATTTATTGACTTTCTAAATATTTTAAGATAAAATGAAGAAAAATATATAAGGAGGTGTTTAATATGACAACTTATGTCAAAAGAAAAGATAAAGATACATGGCATTGGTGCAAAAACTGCGCAAACTATCCTACAGGACCAGATGTAGTAATAAAACATAGCAAACCAACATCCGGCGAGCTATGTAATCAGTGTAAAGCAAAGGATAAAAGAGGAGATTGTAGAGAATAATTTTGACAGGACCTCTTAGTGTGTTTGCAGTTCATTTTGTCAATATAAAGGCTCTTGAGAAATTTGAAAAAGGGTTATTTTTAGGATGTATGAAAATAAAGATATATATAAAGTCATGTTAATTGGCTAGGTAAAAGATGGGTTCTGTTTGTATAGTATTGGTTATCTTTTAAAAAGTTTTTTAATCTAACTTAATCTTCTATATTCTAATTCCTGTTTTTAGTTCTTTAATTGTTTAAATTCTCTCATTAATATTATCTTTTTTTATAAATGTCTAATCTCAGTTCCTATTTATTGGTTACAAACAGCGTTTAAAAGCCCCCATGTTTGAGGTCCTACAATGCC
>JABUBK010000118.1_pt1 | contig 15552 bp, 15 predicted proteins | sample 7332671 | NCBI WGS metagenome assembly JABUBK01 (sample SAMN07256342, study PRJNA390944) | subsurface metagenome | isolation source: Methane hydrate marine sediment | place: Pacific Ocean: Eastern North Pacific, ODP site 1244 | collected 2002
CTCTCTTGCTCGAAAAATGTACTATCTGTCCACGAAACTGTAGAGTCAACCGCATCAAGGGAGAAAAAGGAGTTTGTGAGGGAGGGTATCTGCCTAAAATTTCATCTTATTCCCCCCATTTTGGGGAAGAAAGGCCTCTTGTCGGATTTCATGGCTCAGGCACAATTTTTCTGACTTATTGCAACCTCAGATGCAATTTCTGTCAGAATTACTCAATCAGTCACTCTGGGGAAGGCCGGGAAGTTTCCTTCGAGAGATTGAGCCGAATGATGACTGAGCTCCAAAAACTCGGATGCCACAACATCAATTTTGTGAGTCCCACACATTATGTTCCTCAAATCCTTAAGGCTCTCCCTAAAGCGATCGAAATGGGGCTTTCTGCTCCTCTTGTTTACAATACAGGAGGTTATGATTCTGTAAAAACTCTCAGGCTTCTGGAAGGAGTATTTGACATCTATATGCCTGATTTTAAATACAGCCGCCAAAGTGCTGCCGAGTTATACTCCCAAGCTCCAGACTATCCCCAATTGGCAAAGCTTGCCTTTAAGGAAATGCACCGCCAAGTAGGAGATCTCTTCCTCAATTATAGAGGAATAGCTCTAAAAGGCCTTTTGGTCAGGCACCTTGTGCTTCCTGAAGGATTAGCTGGGACACGTGAAGTGATGCATTTCTTAGCTTCGCAAATCTCTAAAAATACCTATGTCAATATCATGGATCAGTATTATCCTTGCGGTGAAATCTCTCCTGGCTCTCCCTTAGCAAGAAGAATTACCCAAAAAGAATATGACGATGCAATAAGGGCAGCAAAAAAAGAAGGGATCACCCGCCTGGACAAACGGGAAAGATCGCGCTTAATCTGGAAGTTCTGATAAATTCTTTTTTTGAATGGCCATTTTTTAGCTTTTATGAACTTTTTTTAAACAGCGTGGATTTTCCCCATAACATCAGAGCAAGAGAGGAGATAAAAACAAACAGGCCAAAAGGGATAAATGTGAACCTCAACCCAAAAGACTGAGATACCCATCCGAAAGATATAGGACCAAAGGCAAAGCCTAAATCCACTGAAGCGGCAAAAAGACTCAAGACTTTCCCTTTTTCATTCGAAGCAACCCCCTCTATAACCAGAGCAGAAAGATGAGGGTAAAGAATTCCCACTCCAATTCCCCAGGTAACCCCGGCTAATCCGAGGATAAAATTATTGAACGAAAAATAGATTAAAAATCCTCCTGCAGAGAGAAAGAAAAAAGCAGGAAGTAGCAATCCTGGACTTCCCCAAGATTTGAACTTCTTCCCTCCATAGAGTCGCATAAACACCGCTGTCAAGCCGAGAAACGTATAGAAATACCCCGATCTCATAGAAGAGCCTTCGTGAGCAATAAGAGGGACAAAACTCAGGCTTGAACTTAAACCGGTTTCAAAAATAAATGTCAATAAAAAAATCAATAATATTCTCTTTCTTTTGAGAAGCCGAAAAAAACCTGTACTTTCCAATCTTGACTCAGGCGAAGACGGAGGAAGCCTGAATCTTACGAAAAGAACATAAACGAAAGGAATCAAAGCCAGAAAAACAGCGGCAAGGAAAAAGAAAAAGAATCCTTGTCTTTCAATAATCTGCTCGCTTAAATAAGGAACAATCAAAAGCGGAAGCATAAACCCTGTGGAGACTACGCCTATGGCATACGCTCTCTCCTCCTCCTCAGCCACCAAAACAACTGTCAACAAGGCAGCCAAGACAAAAATAGAAAAGCCTATACCATGAAAAACTCTTATGAAAATTACAAACCAATTTAGGCTCTGGATCAGAAAATACAAGGAGGTCATCACCAGAATGAGAACCAGGCCAGCAAGAAGAACTTTCTTTGTATCGAAACGACTCAAGATCCATCCACAAAAAGGCCGAAATAAAAATGCAGCCAGTGAAAAAATTCCTATTAAAAAGCCTATTTCGCGGGGGCTCCCGCCTAAGTGTTCAAAAAAAAGAGGAAGTAAAGTCAAAACAGCCATTGAAGAATAAGACATTAAGATCAAGAACTGAATGGACAATATTTCTGAAGGTAATTTTTTCTTTTTCATTAAAGAGAGAGAAGTTAACAAATCTCCTTTCTTCTTTCAACCTGCAAGAGTCTTCCAAACAGTCTCAATGTCAATTTCAGCCAAAGAGTGCCCGCTAAGAACAGCCATTCGTCCATATGGTCTCCAGGCAGTTTCAAGATCTTTTCGAAAAAGAGCTATCCCTTTTGTACCACAGGCAGCTGCAAGATGAGTAATGCCCGAATCATTTCCCAAATAAAATGAGGCTTCATAAAGTAAACCTGTCAGTTTCACCAGCAAAGGATTTTGAAGCCTAACCCAATTCTCCGGCAATTTTGCGTCTCTTATCTCATTCTTTATCCATTCCTCCGCCATTCCGCTCACAAGCACTCCTTTCACATTTTGCTGATTAAGTCGGCGGATTATTGTCAGGAAATTGGGAAAGGGCCAGCATTTCTCTCTGCCTCCGCTTCCTGGATGGATAACCACAATCTTTTTTCCATCACATAAGGCCTTCTCTCCAAGAAGTTTTAATCCTTCCTTTTTTTGATCTAAGCTTAGAGGAAGGTGGATGCACTCGCTGAATGGCAGACTCAATTTTTCCTCTTTCTTGAGAAATTCACTTGTTTTGCGAAAAAAAAATTTGCTTATCTCTTCTTGACTATGGGTGTCGTAGACAAAAAGACGAATAGTCTTTCCAAAGGAAGCAAGCCAAGATTGTTTTAGGTTTAAAGCTTTTTCGGTCTGCATCCAGCCAATCAATAAGTTGAATTTTCGAAACCATTGTACAAGCTCTTCTCCACCAGATAAATGTTCAGCAAAAAGAGGTACGAGCCTCCGATCGTCTACAGAGATAAGTTCATCTACAATCCCTGTTTCTTTAAGGATCATCCCGTACTCCTTACGACATACTAATGATATAGAGCAGGGTGAAAGCTTTCTCCGCAGAAGATAAATAGATGGAAATGTTACTAACAAATCTCCTAAGCCCCCGAGGCGAAACAATAGGATATTTTTCATTTTTTATAACTGGTAGTTAGTTTTTTCCGAAAAAATAAAAAATCTATTCCTGCAAGTAAAGTGTATCACAAGAAATGAAAGAGGCAAGCAAGCACTCGTCAGTTCTCGAGAATGGATATTTACCAACGACCAAAAAAGGGGACAGGCATCTTTTTCTAGAAAAAGTAGCCTGCAGGCTGTCCGAAAACTATTATATTTCATTTAGAACTAAGAAAAAACAAAAAAATCCTCTCAGAATTGAAAAACATCTTGACAAAACACATTTAATTATATACATTTGAATAGTAATATTACCATATTAGACATGGGCTATCCAACGAAAGTTCAATTCGTCAAGAAAGGGAAAAATCAGCAGTGGTATATTAATTTGCCTGTTGCTTTAGCTCGAGCAATGGATTTTGCCAAAGGTGAAGTCGTGGAGTGGGAGATTGTGGATAGATACATCCTTCGGTTAGAGAGAAAGGAGAAGGGTGAACGTGAGCAGAAGGGAGAGTAAGGAGATGCCAAATTTTATTCCTTATAACCAATCACAGATAAGGTTATTACCATTAGATATTCGGGAAATGATTCCTGAGGACCACCTACTCTATGCGATCGATGCGATAGTGGAGAAGTTAAATCTTTCGTGTATTTATCAGAAGTACAAGAACACTGAAGGTGGGCGACCCAGCTATTATCCTCTGATGCTGATTAAGGTTCTCTTTTATGCTTATGCTACGGGGATTCGCAGTTCTCGAAAGATCGCAGCGAAGCTGGAGAGTGATGTATTTTTCATGTATTTAGCAGCGATGCAGAGACCGGATTTTCGCACGATTAGTGATTTTCGCAAGGTACATTTCCCGGAGTTGAAAGAGGTATTTAAACAGATAGTTCTGATTGCTCTGGAGTTAGGTATTGTAAAGATTGGACATATATCGATTGATGGGACGAAAATGAGAGCTTCTGCGGGGAGGAGACGAACAAAGAGCAAGGAACGTCTGGAGAAGATGATCGGTGAGATTGATAAAGAGATAAAGGAAATACTGGCCGAGGCTTCGAAGATTGATGAGAGAGAGGATAGATTATATGGGGATAAAAGAGGAGATGAGTTGCCGAAGGAACTTAGAAAGAAAGAGGTTTTAAAGGAAAAGATAGAGAGGGCAAAAGCAGTTCTTAAAGAAAGAGAATGGAAAGAGGTTAACATTACTGATCCTGATTGTCGTTTTATGCAAGATGCAGATGGAGGAAAAGACACCAGTTACAACACTCAGGTAGCAGTTGATGAGGAGGCTCAGGTGGTGGTTGCAAATGATGTGACATCAGAGGTAAACGATCTGCATCAATTTATTCCCCTCTATGAACAGGTTGAGGAGAACACAGGGAAGAAGCCTGAGGAAGTATCTGCTGATTGTGGTTACTCGAGTGGGAAGAATTATATTCATATAGAAAAGAACAATATAGATGCGTATTTACCTGATCAGATGTTCGAGAAAGAGGTGGATGAGGAGGGGAAGGAAAAGATAGGTACATTTGATAGGCGCAACTTTACCTACAATAAAGAGGAAGATACCTACACCTGTCCTGCAGGGAAGAAATTAGTATTCAAGCAAAGATATAAGCAGAATGGGATAGACTCACGAATTTATGTGGGTCAGGAGTGTGGGGAGTGTGAATCCAGAGGAAAGTGTACGAGAGGGAAAGCGCGGCATATAAAGCGCTCAGTGGTAGATGAGTTGGTGAAGCAGATGAGGAGGAAACTGCTCACAGAGGAAGGAAAGCAGAAATACATGAAGAGGCTCTCAACGGTGGAGCCAGTGTTGGGGAATCTGAAGAAGAATTTAGGGTATAGAGATTTTCTGGTGCGAGGCATAGAGAAAGTGAAGGGCGAATTTAGCCTGATGTGTATTGCCCATAATATAAAAAAGATTCATAAGCATATAGTCTCTGAGGAGGGGAAAGGATTTTGGGGGATTTTGAAGCAAAATTGCGGGGAAGGGTTATCATTTTTGACATTTTTTGCAGAAATAATAGCTAAAAAAGTGAAAGAAGTCTTCCTTAGAATAAATATCACCACATGGGGCTTCACTAGAGGGAAATTAGCTGCTATTTAAAAATGTTTTCGGACAGCCTGCTGTCCCCTTTTTCCTTTTTCTTTAAACGCTTAATAACGGACATTACAGAGAAAAAGGTAACTGTGTTTCCTATAATCCTTTCGCTTTGACACTTCCCCTGCTCTTATTATTTCTTTTACAATCGCACCTGTTTATGATAATAAATATTGAAAATATGAAAAGGCTTTACGCTTATATTTTCTTAAGGATAGGAATATGAATGCCAAGGAATTGAGCGAAAGAGGAAAGTGGGGATCCAAAATCGCTTTCATACTTGCCGCTTCGGGCTCGGCTATTGGCTTAGGAAACATCTGGCGTTTTCCGATGATGGTCGGTCAAAACGGCGGAGCAGTATTTGTTCTTGTTTATGTTCTGGCAGTTGCTTTAATCGGATTTACTGTCATGCTTGCCGAACTCACAATAGGGCGTCACACTCAGAAGAATCCAGTTGGAGCTATAAACCGAATAAAACCCCGCTCTCCCTGGAAATTCATTGGATATTTGGGTATTCTGACAGGCATATGCATACTCTCCTTTTACTCTGTAGTAGCCGGCTGGGCAGCAGGCTATCTTATAAAAACTGTCTCAGGTGCTTTCAGGGGGGCCGTTTCAAGCCAGGTTACCGAAAAAATATTTACAGATTTCAGCTCTAATCCCTTCCAGGTTCTTCTTTTCCTCATGGTGGTTATAGGTATCACAACATACATCATCTCCAAGGGGGTTAAAGGTGGAATAGAAAGATGGACAAAAGTTCTGATGCCCATCCTCTTTATTTTAATAATCTTCCTTGCCATAAGGGCGCTATCTCTTCCCGGATCAGGAAAAGGCATTTCTTTTTATCTCAAGCCCGATTTTTCAAAACTGAATGGCACTGTTATCCTTTTTGCTTTAGGACAGGCCTTCTTTTCATTAAGCCTGGGTATGGGAACTATGATTACATACGGCAGCTACATCACTAAATCGGATAATCTCGTCTCCTCAGCAGGATGGGTATGCCTCTCAGACACTCTCATCGCCATCCTTGCTGGACTCATCATCTTTCCCACACTTTTTGCCATTCCAGGTATCGCACCCACAGCAGGATCAGGTCTTATTTTTAAAGTCTTTCCTCTTATTTTTTCAAGAATACCAGGAGGCGATATCTTTGGAACCCTCTTCTTTACACTCCTTCTTGTGGCTGCCATAACATCGACTATATCGCTCCTTGAAGTTCCTGTGGCATATTTTGTTGATGAACGGAACTGGTCGAGAAAAAAAGCTGCCTTTCTCATAGGCGCTCTCTCCTTTCTTCTTGGAATTCCTTCTGCACTTTCTTTGGGAGGAGTGAAACTTTTAACTAAAATTGATTTTATGGGCAAGATGAATTTTTTCTTCGGCAATGTCTCTCTTGCTTTTGGCGCTCTCCTGATTTGCCTTTTCCTGGGCTATGTGTGGGGTGTAAAAAAGGCCCTTGGTGAAATAGCATCCGGGAACACTCGCTTTAGATTGCGACCATTATGGACCTTTTCCGTTAAATATCTTTCGCCTATAGCCATAATTATTATTCTTTTCTTTATAAGAACAATCGCTGGATAGAGGAAGCTAATGAAGAAAAAATCTGGAGCAATTTTTCTCTTTTTTACCTGTATAACAAGCCTCTCTACCTTAAATGCAGCAGATATCAAAGGCAAAGTCACTCTTTCTCCTAAAGGGAAACCTTATACCCATGGGTTCATTCTGCTCATGCCCTTAGGGGTAGAAAAGTACATCAAAACCACTATCGACCCTCAGGGAAATTTTATCTATCGCGATCTCAAACCAGGCAAATACATCATCAAGATGGACATCTACAGCCTGACCCCTGTAGAAGAAGAAATTGAGATAAAGGAAGAAGAAGAAACTCTGGAGCTCAACTTTTCTATTTCACTCTCTTTACTTGATAAAATGCTTGTTTTTATCCGGGAGCTCAGCGATTTTATGTGGAGTTCCTGGATGCTTGTACTCCTCTTAGGTACCGGATTGCTTTTAACCTTCCTCACGAGGATCATTCAAGTCAGAAGGTGGTTTCTTTCCTTAAAGATTGTGCTTCGGGGAGCTATGAGGAAGGATAAGTCAGAGAAAGATGAGGGGGATATTACTCCCTATGCAGCTTTGATGACTGCTTTGGCTGCCACTGTCGGCAACGGAAATATTGCTGGGGTGGCTACTGCCATTGCCACTGGAGGGCCAGGAGCTCCTGTATGGATGTGGATTGCCGGTTTTTTTGGTATGGCCACCAAGTACGCAGAAGGTTTTTTAGGAGTAAGGTTCAGGATAAAGAATGTAAGAGGAGAAATGTCGGGCGGTCCTATGTATTATGCCCGTCATGGCATCAAAAATCTGAAGCTATCCCAATTCATGGGCATGTTTTTTGCCATCTGTGGCGCTTTCACCTGTCTTTTTGGAACAGGAAACATGGCCCAATCCAATTCCATGGCTCTTATCTTCAACGACCAGTTCAACGTCCCTTTCTGGTTGACAGGCCTGGTTATCACAACCATGGTGGGGGCGGTTGTTTTAGGGGGGATAAAAAGAATCGGGGGTGTATCGGAGAGGCTGGTTCCTACCATGATTATCTTTTATTTCGCAGGTGCAATAGTCGTTATCTTGGCCAATATCGCAAACTTGCCCGCAGCCTTTGCAGTTATTTTTAAATCCGCCTTCTCTGTAAAGGCCGTTGGAGGTGCGCTGGTCGGAACATCTGTCCGACAAGCCATAAGCATTGGCATCAGGCGAGGACTTCTCTCCAACGAATCGGGCTTAGGTTCGGCCGCCATCGCTCAGTCTGCCTCAAAATCCTCAGACCCACCTCGAAACGGCCTCATCGCTATGACTGGAACTTTTATCGATACAATGATCGTCAACACTCTGACAACCCTGACGATCGTAATCACCGGAATGCACCTTAAAACCGCAGCTTTTGGCGCTACAGAAGGCCTCACCTCGACAGCCCTAACCGCAGCGGCTTTCAGTTCGGTTATTCCTTATGGTGGATACATCATTGCCTTAAGCTCTTTTCTATTTGGCTACTCCACACTCTTAGCGTGGTGCTATTATGGAGAAAAGTGTTTGGAGTACATCTTCGGCGTTGCGATCGTCTATCCCTACAGGATTGCTTTTATTATTCTGATTTTTTTCGGCTCTATCATTCAGGGAGTTCACCTCAATATCGTCTGGTACTTAGGCGATACAGCCAACGCTCTCATGGCCTTTCCTAATCTAATCTCTCTTCTTCTGTTGAGCGGTCTTGTAGGAAAAGTGACAATCAATTACTTTTATAAAAAGAGGCAATAGAATTTAAAATGGTTCTCTTCCATTTTGTGTGGGTCATGATCAGAAAATATTGAATGCCTAAAAGAAAAGATCTTCTGATTTTTGTACTCAAATTCTTCTTCAGTTTCTCTATACTCGCTTTCCTTTTAATCAAAATAGCCCCGGTTAAAGACATTTTGAACGTCCTCAAAGGAGCCAATTTTTTCTGGCTCCTCCTTTCCTTTTCCCTTCATTCTTTAGGGCTTATTTTTAGCTGCTATCGCTGGCAAATTCTTATTCAGGCTCAAGGAGACTCTGTTCCTCTCGGTTTCCTGGCCCAATCCTATCTGGTTGCAGGCTTCTTCAACAATTTCCTCCCGACTCGATTCGGAGGAGATGTTGTTCGCATCTGGGATGGCAGTCGTTATTCTCAAACCCTTTTGAAATCATCTGCTATTGTCCTTGTAGACCGTTTCACTGGAATTGTTGTCCTTCTCTTTTTTGCCTTCACTGCCTCGCTTTTCCGCCTGGAAATGGCCCAAAGAATTCCTGTAATTTGGGTCTCTCTCCTTGTAGGCCTCGTTGGTCTAATTTTAGTTATGACTTTCTTTACTCCTCTCACCGCCCATATACTTGATAAAATTCCAGAAAAAAGATTCGTGACAAAAGTGAAACAAAAGCTCTCTGCATTCAGGGAAGTTATTCTTATCTATAAAGATAAAAAAGTCTTTTTACTAAAAGCCTTCTTCTGGGCTTTCCTTCTCCAAGTCAATGTGATTGTCCATTATTACCTGATAGGAAAAGCTCTCCACCTCAACATCCATCTTCTTGATTACTTTATTTTCGTCCCCGTTGTTCTTCTCATTCTATCCATTCCCATCACGATTAATGGACTGGGATTGAGAGAAGGCTCTTACATGGAGATATTCAAGTTCTACGGTATTGCACCAAAAGTAGCTGTTTCTTTCGGTCTGATCGATTGGGCTTTTGGAATCATCTTAGGCATCGTGGGGGGTATAATCTATACAATAAGAAAATGAAAATCGTTGACTTAATAAATGACAGAATGGTTTTCCAAAAAGGTCGTTGTTCCTTGGCGGCATCAATCATCCTTGTCCTTTTTTTCTCTGCAGGATCTCTATCCCAGCAAGATATCTCTGAATACCAGAAAAGACTGTCAAAATTAACCCAACAGATAAAAGAGATAAAATCAAGAATAAAAAAGGAGGAAAAACAAGAGTCAACAATTCTCAACACGTTGGACAGGATCGGATTAAAAAAAAATCTGATTAAAAAGGAAATTTCTGTTTACAATATCCGGTTGAATAAAGCGAATCGAGAACTCTTTTCTATAAAGAAAAGTATACCTCTACTGAAAGAAAAGCTGGAGAAAGAAAAACAATCTATAGAGACTACGCTCATCACCCTGTATAAATTTGGTAAATTCAGCACTTTCCGTTATATGCTCAAGACAGAAGATTTAGCAAGTCTCATCTCTGAAAGCAAAAATCTCAGCTTCCTCGCTCAGTATCAAGAAAAAATCATTTCCGATTACATAGAGACTCTATCGCAGCTGAAATCTGCCGAATCAGAACTTGGGGAAAAAAAAGAAGAGATTTCCCGCCTCATCCAGAATTCCCATCAGAAAAGGAAAGAACTCGAAGCTCAAGAGAGAAAGAATAAAGCTTTGGTCCGAAAAATAAAGAGAAACAGGAAAACCCATCTGAAAACTTTAGAAGAATTAAAAGAAAGGGCGGAACAGTTACAGATCCTGATAAAAAAATTACTCAAACAAGAAATATCCGTCCCCGTGGCTCTCATTCCTCTTTATGAAAAAAAAGGGAGGCTTCCCTGGCCCGTTGAAGGAAAAATAATCAATGCCTTTGGCCTTCAAAAGCATTCCCAATTCAATACGGTCACTATAAATAACGGAATCGATATAGCCCCTGGAAAAAACAGTATGATAGTTAAATCCATCCATCCTGGAAAAGTTGTCTACACCGATTATTTCCAAGGCTACGGGAATCTGATTATCATCGATCATGGAATGAAATACTATTCCCTCTACGGCCACTGCTCCGATTTTTTGATAGACAAGGGAGAATTTGTCAAAACTGGCCAGCCTATCGCTATGATCGGAGATTTTAGCTCATTAGAAGGAATCTCTCTCTATTTTGAAATACGTTTCAAGACAAAACCCCTGAATCCCTTGCAATGGCTGAGGAGAAGATGATAAAATCAGAATTCATTTTATGAGAAAAATGATTAAAAAAAGAGCAAAAATCATCCTTCTGTCAGTCTTAGTTGTAGTATCTTTATTTTTTCTATTAGAAAAAAATTTTCTTCCTGGGATCTCGACAAAGTCTCCCTCTTCTAAAAACCTCCAGTTTTTGGGAACAGTGATAAACCTGATCAAAAACCATTATATCGAAGAACCCAATCCCTTAAAAACAATGGAGGGAGCATTTAAAGGACTGGTCGATTCTTTAGATATCCTTTCCAGCTACTTGGACAAGGAGAGTGCCATCAAGTACAAATACCAAAAGGAAGAAAGGTTAAATGAAACAGGCATTATTCTCTATAAAAAATACGGCTCCTTCCCCCAGGTGATCGGAATCATAAAAAACTCGCCTGCCGAAAAAAAGGAAATCAAAATCGGCGACCTTATAAGTGCCATCGACAATAGCCCCACTTTGCCGATGAGCATGCTCGAAGCAAACCTCCACCTTAAAGATAAAGAAGAAACAAGTATAAAGCTTAAAATCATCGGAAGAAACGAAACCCAAGAAATAACCATAAAAAGAAAATTGCTTTTTGAAGAACCAGTTTCCTATTCTCCCCTAAAAGATTCAAGCGGCATATTAAAGATTCACCATCTTTATCCTCCCTGTGTAAACAAGATAAAAGAAGAAATCCTTCCTCGGATAAGGCCTCAGAAAAAGACTCTTATTTTAGACTTTAGAAATTGCTTTGAAGGCGAACTTGAAGAAGCCTGGAGGCTTACAAATCTTTTTCTGAAAGCAAAAGAAATAGGCTATATCGAAAAAAAAGGAGGAGTTAAGGAAATTCTCTCCTGCGAAAAAGAGCCAGAACTTGGAAAATTGCCGATAATAATCTGGACGAACCAAGCTACCCTCGGTCCTGCAGAAGCAGTGGCTGCAGTTCTGAATGAATTCAAAAAAGCGAAAATCCTCGGTCTTCCCACTCCAGGTCTTGTCGCCAAGCAAGATTTCTTCGCCTTAGAAAATGGAAGTGCTCTCATTCTTACTTCAGGAATTTTCCATCTCAAATCTGGAAAAAAACTCTGGAAAAGCGGCCTAACGCCTGATGTAAAAATCAAAAGGGAAGATCAAAATGATGAATCTTATCTCAAAAGCACCTTGGTCCTCCTTCGCAGAATGTAATTCATGCAAAAAAGAGGCCCTTCCGAAGGGATAATCGCCAAAAACAGTCTTTTCCTCTTTTTCGTTATTTTTTCTCTTCTCGCTTTCACCTCTGCCATAGGCTTAGATTACATTGCCTGGCGAAAGGGAGAAGCGTCTTATGTTTTCGGAGCCTTTACGAAAAAAAAGAAATTTATTTCCGAGAAAGAAGCACTTGATCAAATTGTTATAGAAAAAATATCTGAGCATGGGATTTCCACTGATTCCATCGATCAATATCAAGACAGCGAGGAAGCTCTTCATCTCTTGATTGATCTCCCTTTAAACACATACAGAGAGTTTGAATTTCATCTCGAAAAAGAATTTCAGAAGACAAAAGCCTCGGTGCTTAAAAAGGAAGAACAACAATCCGATGATAAAAACTATTACCTCTGGGAAGTAATCGGAAAGAGAAAGGAAAAGCTGATCATTCTCTTTTCCTGCTTAAAAGAAGAGCCCAAAAAAGAGAAAAAACCCTTTCGTGAAGAAGGCAAGAACAAAGTCGCCATCATCATTGACGATATGGGCTACAGCTTGAGAGCAATCAAGGAGATATGCTCGATTAAGATACCGTTGACAATCGCTGTTCTCCCCTTCAGCCCTTTAGCTAAGGAAATAGCTCAAATTGCTTTTCAAAATGGCCTTGAGGTCATCCTTCATCTTCCCCTTGAATCCATCAACAATCAAGGAGACAACAACTGGACAAAAGGTATCATTCACTCCAAAATGAGTAAAGAAGAAGTCATCAAAGCAGTGGATAAAAGCCTCGAGCAAGTTCCACATGTGATTGGAGCTAATAACCACATGGGTTCGAAAATCACAGCTAATGAGATTTTCATGAAAATCATCTTGGAACGTTTAAAAGAAAGCAAACTCTTTTTCGTAGACAGCCGGACGACAACTCAATCTGTAGCTTATAAAACTGCACAATCCCTAGGCCTGCCTTCAACTTACCGCGACGTCTTCCTGGATACAGAAACCGATGAAGATTTTATAAGGAAGAAAATGATCGAACTTTTCAAGTTGGCTCAAAAAAAAGGGCAAGCTTTAGGCATCTGTCACCCGACGCCAGAGACACTGAAAGTGTTAAAAGAAAATATCCATCTTATCGATGAATTTAACCTTGAGCCTGTCTTCGCCTCCCAGATAGTTAAATAAAATGGGGACAGCTCTAAAAAATTAGAACCGTCCCCAATTTTCATTGGTCATTTTATCCCTTTTTATTTAATAACAATGATGATAAAATTACATTAAATAAGTTCTAATCAATAATTTGTGAGACCACGATGAAACCTATCGTTAACAAAGCGAAAAATTTTAAAGAAGCTGAAGATTGGGATATAGAACAGCACATAAGAATGACTCCATAAGAAAGGCAAAAAGTTGCCAAGATACTCAGAGATAAATTTTATGGAAAAAATACTCCTGATGTCCACGATAAAATTAATACAAAATGAAATCATCTCATTTCTCTATAGATATTCGGGAATTCATTAGATTACTTTCTATTCACAAAGTTCGATATGTCATTGTGGGCGGAGAAGCAGTCATTTATTATGGATATGCGAGGCTCACAGGTGATGTGGATTTTTTCTACGAAGCAATATCTGAAAATGTGAAAAAACTGTATAGTGCTTTGGATGATTTTTAGAGAGGTGCAATTCCAGGCATTAAAGCTCCTGATGAATTTTTATCTATTAGTACTATTATCCAATTCGGGGTCTCTCCAAACAGAATAGATTTAATTAATTCAATTGATGCTGTGTCCTTTGGTGAAGCCTGGGCAAAACGAACTGAGGAAGAGATAAAAATAAAGCGAAGAAAATTTCCACTTTATTATATCGGATTGGAAGAACTAATCAAAAATAAAAGATCAATGAAACGTTTTAAAGATTTTAAAGACTTAAAATATTTAAACTCACTGAAAAAAAATAAATAGAAGAATTCGAAAGCTAGCGGTTCAAGTCTCCATAGGCAGTGTAAAATTTTTTAGCGTGATAACAACAGAAGCAAATTTTCCTGTGTAAAAGTCAACAAGTCATCCCTTAATTCTAAAAAAGGGCTGACATCATTTTCCACATCCTTCCATTTCAGGGATTGGATTTTTTCGTGTGCAATCTCAAGCCAATTATTTTCATTTAATCGAATGAAATCATTTTGTTTTTGAGCAAGAGCGTTGTTCAATAATTTGAAATTCGGCGTGATCTCTTTCCATTTTGACCGAAACCAGAAAATATCATACACATCCCGTCCTTTGGTATATGGCCTTATCAGGACTGTTGCCAATTTTGCCGCAAACATCGAAGGAAGATCATAATGCTGAAGTAAAACAGGTAAATGAATATCTACAATGGTCTTTTTGCCTACCCAGCCGAGAGGAGGATTAATATCGATCTCAATATGGATTGAAAATTTTTTATTTTTTTGACGAGTAAGGCCAACTTCATATAACAATTCAGAAAAACGAACCATGGCTCTTTGCACGGTCTTTTCTTCTTTTATCTGAAAAGTACAAGAATACGCTGCTTTTTCCAGATCACTCTCAATTTTTTTTATGTGCTTGGAAAAATCAGATGGATTCCACCCGTGTGTATCCTGTAAAAAATGATGGCTGCACATGATGGTAGATAAATAATCGATTCTGAGCAGCAAACTGAATACCCCGCCCAGTAGTTATGGAGGTTGGATTGGGTACATATTCGGGAATCATTTCATAGTAACAACTTAACATCTTTGTTTAGTTATTGCAGTATTTATTTAAGGGAGAAGGTATCGATCAGATAAAAACATCCTAGATAAAATAAAATCAAAAAGACAAAAATTACGGTTTTAATAAGAATTTTCTTTTCTAATTTTTTATACATCCCAGAGAAAAGCTGGTAAAAGGCAAAAATTTCAAGGGCGAAGGGGAGAAAGCCCGTGTAGCCTAAAACGGGCATCTGAAACACTCTCCAAAAATTTAAATAAGGAAGAGAATATTCCCAGCGGGAACCTGCCCAGAAATTCCATAATTCCCAGAAGAAGCCGGCAACAAGACCAGCCGAAATCCAGCTCCAGAGCCTGGTCCACTCCCTTCTTTCTAAATCAGCAAGAAAAGTTTTATTCTCCAGCCAGAAATTCAAAGGCTCCAGGAGGAAGATAAAGCACAGCCAGACCAAAGGAAAAAATAAACGCGGCCAGGAAAGCGATAAAAAGATGGAAAGAACTCCTAAAAAAACACATAGTCTCAGGAAAATTGGAGATGGTTTCATCCTAAAGAGGGCAAGTCTTTTCTTTTTGAAAAAGCCTTCTATAAAAAAGGATATCTCCCGCATCGCAGGAATGACAGAAGCAAAAGCAATGAAGTAACCAAGCCACCTTTCAAATATGCTGGAGGGAAGATCATGGTAAGACCAATTCTTTAGCCTCAGGTTAAAAAGCTCAAAAACAAGCCAGACGAAAACCGAAATAAACGCTGAGAAAAGAAATTTGCCTGTTGATTCAGAGAGAGGAGAGGCCTTTCTTCTCCTGAAGTTTAAGCTGTCCACTACCAGAATAAAGGACCACCAGGCAAAGCAGTAAAACCACATTTTCATAAAAGGGAGATGAAGAATAAGGAGAAAGGCGGAAAAAATGAATAGAATAAGGCCGAAGTAAAGATTAAAGTGGAATTTCTGGGCAGGTTCCCGCTGGGAATATTCTCTTCCTTATTTAAATTTTTGGAGAGTGTTTCAGATGCC
>JABUBK010000119.1_pt1 | contig 15534 bp, 12 predicted proteins | sample 7332671 | NCBI WGS metagenome assembly JABUBK01 (sample SAMN07256342, study PRJNA390944) | subsurface metagenome | isolation source: Methane hydrate marine sediment | place: Pacific Ocean: Eastern North Pacific, ODP site 1244 | collected 2002
GCTAAAAGAGTCCTTTCTCACTGCTCGCGATTGCCTTCTTTATTTCGGAGGTAAGCTGTGGTGGCAAACCTTCGATGTCAACGTTTAAGAATCCTCGCACTATTGCCGCGGTGGCTTCAGCATAAGTTAAGCCACGAGCCATAAGATATTCTAGTTGCTCCTCAGCAATCTTACCCACCGCGGCTTCGTGGGATAAGTCTACTCCAGAAACTTGGCCTTCAAGTTCGGGTACAGCGCGGATTGTTCCTCTTTCAGAGAGTATCAGCCCCTGGCACTCAAGATGGCCTTTAACCTCAGGGACACTCCCTAAGATATAACCTCTGGCAATGATAGTGCCACCGGTAGTTATAGCACGTGTGATGCTTTCAGCGCGGCAGCCCCTAGCTTCCAATTGCATACGTGAACCTATATCCATAGTTGAGCCAACAGGAGCTACCAGAATGTTGTTGAAGCGGGCGATAGCATTCTCCCCTACGCATCTTACTTTAGGATACATCTGGAGAGTACGCACAGGCTTCATACATATGTAATTGCTGAGGAATATGCCGCCTTCCTCAACAGTAATAGCGGTGCGAGGACGCACTGCAGTCTCAGGAGACCAGTTATGAATCATGGTATAAGTTATCTTAGCACCTCGCTTAACATAGATTTCAGTTACTCCTATGTGCAGTCCTGAGGCTAGCATAGGTGCTGTAGTGCAGCCAGTAATGATGTGCAGCTCTGAGCCTTCCTCGGCAATTACGATGTTATGTATCTTCTGGGCTAGGTGGTTATGAGCAAGGTAGAGACAAGCTTGAACAGGCTGGATAACCTTGGAATTAAATAGCCATTATTCTGGTGAATCTCAGTGTAAGCGGTGAACTTATCAGTATCTACATCTATAGCGTGCCACCAATAATCTTCCAGCCAATCATATTTTTCCAGTGCCTGGGTAGTGCTTAATAGCTCTAACCCATCTTGGTTTGCTGAACTGTGGATGACGGAGTGATCTATCTGGACAAATGTTCCTGCCCTCTGGCTCATATCATCTGGGGTTACTCCGACATTGAGCATACATTGCTTTTCCCGGGTAGCGAGCTTGCCAAGGTCTGGGGCATAAAGGTTTTCCTCTGTATCTGGGCAATAAGCTCGCAAATCAATGTCCTCTCCCAAGAGAGATGGCTTGTTAATTGCCTTTTGAGCTAAATCTCTCTTCGTCATGACCTTAAGCTCAGGTATCTGGGACACTCAGCGCACTTTGCATAGCCATGCTCCTGGATAGTAGCTAGAAGCTCTTGGGGGTCAAGTTCGCAGCATAACTTGCCATTGAACAGTAGGTGTCCTTTTTGGGCAGTGACGTAATTAAGGATATGTCCAGTATGGGTGATGATCAAACCAACGCTGGTTTGCAACAGCTTACCTCCGAAATAAAGAAGGCAATCGCGAGCAGTGAGAAAGGACTCTTTTAGCCCAAAACATATGGTAAGAACAAGGATACAATCCAATTGGCCTGGCGGCAGCTTTGAGGTAGCCTTTCCAGTAGACAACACAGCACAAAGATATACTGAGAGCTCATGCCGGGTATATTTAGATTAGGGTAAAGTCTCATTTTAGCCACCTGATTTATATCTATTTTCAAGGAGAGCTAAAATGCACTTAATTTGGTCCTTAATTTCCAGCCCACTGTGATTATACCTCCAAACATACTGTGCAAGGTAGAGGGGTAGACACTCCTGTCTGATCCCACCTTTGGCTGCCAGCATTCGTTTTAAGTAGCCCCAGAAGCCCTCCAGTCCATTTATTATGATTTCTTTGACCATCGCTGTGCTCTTGTTGCTCATGCCTACTAGACGATGAATATAACTCCTTGCAGCAACTCCGGCATAGCTCCTAAAGGCATCTGAGCATACTATGGCTCCGGTAGCCAGCCGCTTTCGGAGTAGCGGTAGTAAAGTATTAGCTTCCACGTTAGGAACCACCTCACCCATACCTGCCATTACGGCATAGAATGCCAAATACAGCTTATTTAGCTGTGCCTCGACCTCTCTTGGCTTCTTTAACATGAACTGTTTTACGTTTATCTCTCCAGTTACCTCCTAAGTAGATTTCGTCTATTTCAACAGTGCCTTCAAACACTGGCGGAATATCATGTGCCATAGCCTGTCTTACCAGTGTCAATGCGCGTAATATTCGCCCTAGATGAGCTTCTTGTGCCACTCTAGCACTACTCTGCCCTAGGAGAAACCAACGCAATAGGCGTTTCCACTCAGAACGTGAGAGATGCAAAGGCAACCGATTTGCACGCCATTCATATCGTCAAACTGAACATCTCCTTTTGCCACGCCTTACGGCCCAACTCTTTGTACTTTGACATCGTGGGCATTTCTATAAATGTGCTATGCCACTATTCGCTCATATTTTTGGTGGCTGTTGTAAGACTTTACCTTAGAGATAATAAGGCAGCCACTGGCCGACATATATAAAGGTCACCTCAGGAAATACCCTTAGTAGGAGGCACAATCGTTCTTGTTGAAATCTTAGTTTTAGGTACTAAGGCTCTGCTTCAATCCGCTCAGATTGCTTCAGCGGAAGAAGAGAAAAAAGCACCACCAGCGGCTTTATTGTTTTCCATTGCAGTTGCCAGCGTTGGCTTCGCTGCAGCCCTGTTTTTTTATCGCCCCCCTTCTGGCTACTCGCTACTTCGATATTTATATCGCCTTCGATCAGTCAGCAATTTGATTGAAGGCTTTGTGCGTATAGGCATCTTCATCGCCTACCTTAAGTTAATAAGTCTCTTTCCTGACATTAGAAGAGTTTTTGCCTGCCATGGAACGGAACATAAGGTGGTCAACGCTTATAAGGCTGGATGCCCTTTGGAAGTGGAAGCTATTAAAAGCTACTCTACTGGTCACGCCCGTTGCGGTACCAGCTTCATTTTTATCGTCTTGATGCTCATTGCCATCCTTACCTTCGCCTTGCTTGGTCGCCCACAGCTATGATTAAGCATCTTATCCCGCATAATCCTGCTCCCTGCTATTGCTGCCTTGGGCTATGAAGTTACCAGATTCACCGCAAGGCATGCCAAAAATATTTTAGCCCGGGCGCTTTTAGCTACATCTGTGACTACCAGAGGATCTGACAATAGCCAACTGGAAGCTGCCATATCAGCGTTAAACGAGGTTATCCAGGCTGACAAGGTTACCAGAACAGTAGAAGCAAAAAGTAGGGGATAAACACAGCCAGAATGAAGTTTAAAACCCATCCTATGGCGATTATTCTGGTGACCCTTTTTTTATCTATTGTCCTCACTCCTTTACACACCCCGATACCAATTATTGCCCCTACTATTCCAGTAGAAACGGACACAGGGATTCCTAGCTGGGCAAAGAAGTGGACGACAATCGCTGTTGCCAGGACGGCAATAAAAGCGGCGGGAATATCGAGGGGGACTATCTTACCCCCTACGGTCTCTATCACCGGTCTGCTGTAAGTGCAGGCCCCTAAGGCGATGGCCAACCCCCCTATCAAGGTCCCCGCAAAAGGAGTAATTATACCCGCTCCAACAAAGACCCCTGTGACATTGGCTACATTGCCGGCTCCCATACTATAGGCTCCGTAAGAGCCCGCTGCCATGATGCCTATTTTCATGACCAGAGTGAAGGCGGGGAGGGTTTTGATTCTCCGGGTGAAGATGTCCATAAGCTTGTAGAGGCCGATGGAGATTAGCATCCCTCCGAGGGGCGCAGTAACCCAGCTGACCATCACCCGAATGAAATTATGCCAGGGAAAGTGGGAAAGCCCATCCATATAAAGGGAAACTCCAAACACTGTGCCCAGCATTGTCTTAGAGGTGGAAACGGGAAAGCCGAGGTAAGTCCACACGCTGATCAGCGAGGCTGCGGTGAGTGCACACAACAAGGCGATCTTAATGTTGAGCTCGGTAGTGAACGCCACGATATCAATAACCTTTTGTCCCTCCAGGAGACTTCCCAGGATAACAAAAACCGAGCAAAGTATAATGGCGGTGCGATACTTTACCGCCCCCGTTATCACTCCTGTCCCAAATAGGTTGGCGGTATTATTGGCACCGAGAGCCCAACCCATATAAATGGCAGCAAGAAAACAAAGAGATAAAAGCATTTGAGATACCCCCTATCAGTTCTTACTAACTTAAGCCAATGAAGCATTCACTCACATATTAACAGATTACCAAGAGCGACAAGAAGAGATATTAGATTAGATTATATTATATTGCTCTTCACCTAGTTCCCCCTTAATTAAGCTATATGTGAAGGGTTTATGCCACAAATCAACTTACTCCCCTATTAATCATCACCATTCTGGCATTTACCATACCTCTACTTATCTCGCACATCAGATGGCTAGTTATCCCCAGTATTGTAGGAGAGATTATCGGGGGGATTATCATTGGCAAAAGTGGCTTCAATCTAGTCTAATCCAGTCCTTGGTTAGATTTTCTCTATCTTTTTGGCTTTGCCCTTCTCATGTTTATGACAGGTTTAGAGATTGACCTCTCTCAACTTCTTACTAGTCAACGGCGTCAGCGAGTAAAAGAACGCTTCTTGTTTAGTCCAATGGTTATGGCAATCATAATTTTCCTCCCTACTTTTGCAATTTCGTTTGCTGTAACTCATGGCCTCATACGGTTAGAATTTACCCCAAATATATTTTTACTGCCTCTTATTATTTGCACTGCCTCAAAAATGATTCTCGTCCAGATAGATAGGTGACACAGGATTTACAAAAGAGCTTTAGAATGATAAGGTTTAATCTTCCTCCTATGTTGAATGGGATTAAATGGTATCAGCTGTCAGTTGAGCAGATTTTTGAAGCCTTAGGAGCTGGCGGTGCCGGGCTTACCTCTAGCGAGGCAAAAGCTAGGCTGAAAAAATATGGCTACAACGAGCTGGAGGTCAAGAAGCGAAGCCCTCTTGTCCGATTCCTGCTGCAGTTTCATAACCCTTTGCTTTATATCCTGACATTTGCTGCCGTCGTTTGCTTCTTTCTGGGTAAATTTATGGATATGTGGGTTATCATAGGCGTGGTTCTGGCTACTGTGGTAATAGGCTTCATTCAGGAGGGAAAGGCTGAAGCCTCTTTAGAAGCCCTGAAAGAGATGATGGTGCCAGAATGCACTGTGCTCAGGGATGGTGAGAGGAAAATTATACTAACGAGGGAGTTGGTTCCGGGTGATGTGGTTCTACTTGAAGGCGGTGATAGAGTGCCAGCCGATTTGCGTCTATTCTCGGTAAAAAACCTAAGCGCAGATGAGGCAATGCTTACCGGAGAATCGGTGCCGGTAATCAAGAATGTTGAACCCATATTGCGACCAAATCTGAACCCCGGAGAACAACGCTGTCTCTGTTTCAGTGGTACCTTCGTCACGCGGGGGCGTGGGCAGGGAATTGTGGTAGAGACTAGGAAACAAACAGAAATAGGCAAGCTCGCCGGGCTGGTGAAAGAGACCGAGAAGGTTACGCCGCCAATAATGAGGAAAATAGCCGCCTTCACCAAGTTTATAATCATTGCCATCCTCTCGCTTGCTGTGGTTAATTTTATCGTCGGATTAGTATTTGGCTATGAAGCTGCGTATATGTTCCTGGCTACAGTGGGGCTGATTGTTGCCGGAATACCAGAGGGGCTACCAGCAGCGGTAATTGCCACTTTTGCCTTTGGTACAATCGCTATGGCACGCCGAAGCGCGCTTATACGGAGATTACCGGCAGCAGAAACCCTGGGCTGCACTACAGTTATATGCTCAGATAAGACAGGCACCCTCACCAAGAATGAAATGACCGTAGTCAGGATACATTGCGGGCGGAAGGACTACCGGGTGAGCGGGGTCGGCTATGAGCCCAGAGGGGAGTTTTTTCAGGGGAATAAGAGGGTTAACCCAGTGCAGGCGGACAAGGCGCTAGTTGAAACCCTGCAAGCAGGCTACCTGTGCAACAACGCCACTCTGGTAGAGGATAAACAGGGGTATAGCATCAAAGGAGACCCTACTGAAGGAGCTTTGGTAGTCTCAGCAACCAAAGCCAGCATTACCGAAAACTTGCCCAGATTAGATGAGATACCTTTTGAGCCAGAGCAACGATATATGGCCACTCTGCACCAGGGCAAAGTGGAAAATACTATCTATATGAAAGGCTCACTGGAGACGGTTTTAAAGATGTGCCGGAGCCAGTTAGTTGATACAAGCATTGAGCCTCTAAGGGGCGAAGAGATTTTGGGAAGGTCAGATGAGATGGCAAGAGAAGCCTTGCGAGTACTCGGCATGGCTTATAAGTATGTGGACAAAACTAAAACGTCGCTCGAACCAGAAGATATGAAGGGGCTAATTTTCCTCGGACTCCAGGGGATGCTAGACCCACCCAGGGAGGAGGCGATAGCTGCGGTCAAGAAGTGCAAGACAGCCGGGATAAGGGTGGTGATGATAACCGGTGACCATGTGCAGACGGCAAAAGCTGTTGCCGGGCAGTTGGGAATAGGTGTGGGTGAGGATAGAGGATTGACCGGGGAAGAGCTACAAGGGATAAGTGATGAGGAGTTATATGAAGTGGTGGACAAAGTGTCGGTATACGCCAGAGTTGCCCCGGAGCACAAGTTCAGAATAGTAAAGCAGTTGCAGAACAGGGGGCACATTGTTGCTGTTACTGGAGACGGGGTAAACGATGCCCCAGCGCTAAAGGGAGCTGACATAGGGATAGCTATGGGGATAACCGGGACCGAGGTAAGTAAAGAGGCTTCCGACATGGTCTTGACCGATGATAACTTCGCCAGCATAGTGGCAGCGGTAGAAGAGGGCAGGCATGTCTTCACCAACATCTGGAAGGTTATCCTGTATTTGCTCCCCACAAACGGTGGTCAGGTTATGGTAATGATAGGGGCAGTATTACTATCACCACTTATACCTATTTTCGCGCTGCGTCTTCCACTAGAGCCGGTGCAAATTCTGTGGGTAAATTTAATTATAGCCATAGCCTGTGCTATACCTCTAGCCCGAGAGGTCAAGGAGAAGGGAATACTTGACAAACCCCCGCGTGACATTGGTGAACCATTGGCTAATACCTTTTTCCTCCAGAGGGTCGGGTTGGTGTCTGTGGTAGAAGCAGCCGCAGTATTTACGATATTTAGTCTCGTTTATCTAACGCTGCGTGACTCGGGTTCGGAAAACTACCTGGCTCAGGCAGGAACAGCCGCATTCACTACCCTAATCTTTGTAGAAGTCTGTTACCTGTTTACGGCTAGGTCAGTAAGTGAATCGGCATTTACCTTCAGTCCATTCTCAAATAAATGGGTGCTTATAGGCGTTGCAACAACTTTAGGGCTACAGCTCATAATAGTCTATTCTTATCCTTTATTCGGTATTAGCCCGTTTAGAACAGAGCCGTTTCCTGTGCAGTGGTGGCTAGCTATACTTTTAATCACACCAACAGGGTTCTTCGCCGTCGAGTTGGAGAAACTCCTGAGAAGGCGATTCGGGAAGGGAAACCATTGAAAGATTGATATATTTTAAAAAGCGACTTAATGAAATGGCGCCAACAGCGTGTAACACGGCGTAAAAGACTTCGCTACGCTTCGTCCAAATTCTGCTTCACCGAACTTCTTTTACACCGAAAACGTTATAAGCAAGCTTGACCATGCCACCTGGCATCCGCAGGTTAGGGGAGCAATAGTCTTGATGATGCTCTTTGTCGTTCTTGCTGAGCTTAACCCAGTTTCTCAATGCCTAACGCAACAAAAATAGAATTCCATAAGAGAGGGAATTTTCTAAAAGAATCTACCAGGTGCTATAATGGGTGCAGTTAAAAGATTTTAATAGGAGGTAAACCATGCGAGAAAAGGTAGAAGCAGCACTCAACAAGATAAGGCCTTCTTTACTGGCTGACGGGGGAAATGTTGAACTGGTGGATGTGAAGGAAGGTGTGGTTAGGCTGAAGCTGACTGGTGCCTGTAGCGGCTGTCCTATGGCAGCCATGACCTTGCAGCATGGAATCGCGCGAGTGCTCAAGGAGGAGGTGCCTGAGGTTAAAGAAGTGGTTGTTATCTAAAGGAGGTGGGAATGCCTATTTATGAATATTTTTGCCCTCATTGTAATTTTAAATTTGAATTGCTTCGCCCCTTAAGTCAATCAAATGAAGTGGCCTCTTGCCCCCATTGTCATAACGGCGCTAAGCGAGTTTTCTCCTCCTTTAATTCCCCTTCTGGAAATACTGAAGGAACATCTGCTCCAATCGGTGAAAGCAGCCCTTGTGCCACATGCTCCGCCCTCAGTTGCGATACCTGTAGAAGATAGTTCCCGCTTAGCCGCTAAAACTAGGGCTGCCATAATAGCTAGCGCAACAAGAATAGGCTAATAGCCATCACCAGCATGCCAGCTCCTAGCCATATTGGTGAGCAAGGGGAAGTATTTCATCTAAACTCTAGATTTGATATCAAGATTTCTTATATACATGTTAAACAGAGTCGTAGTGCTATGCTGACAATTCCACCCCCGATTAAAGCACCAGTGATATATGTATTAATCCTATACCCATAATATGGCTTTCCCAGGTTCTCTTTCATGTGTATTACAACTCCTTTCCCTTTATGCCCGCCTATCTACAATTACCCTGAGCAAGGCAGGCAGGAATACGATGGCGCCAAAGAAGCAAAGGCTCAACCCAATAATGGGGATGAGGCTTAAGGACCTCATTGAAGGGTGGCTGGAGAAAAGGAACGAAGAGAACGCCAGACAGGTGGTTGCGGTAGTGAGGAATATAGCCTTTCCCGTGAGCTGGATAACCTGAGGCAGTGAACCCTTACCCTCCTCTAAGTAGCGGTGAACGATGTGAATGCCATCATCTATTCCTATTCCGATGACCAAAGGTATCATGCTAATCGAAGAAACGTTCAGATTGGCACCAAACCACTGGTAAGTTCCCAGGAGCCCAAGTACGCCAAAGGCAACTGGAACCATGGAAAGCAGGGCGTAGACCGGACTACGCCGCCTGGTCCCAAAGTAAACGATGAGGACAAGCATCCCGGAAGCCATCAAGGAGACGCGGATTACATCTGTGGTCATCACGGTAAGCAACTTGATCCAGAGTACAGCGCTAGCAGTAACATCAGGGTGAATCTCACGTAGATCAGCGAGTAGCTTTCTCTGGTACGATTTATCATACAGGTCATCATCGGGGATTATCCTTATCAAGAACTCCCCCTCATCGGAAACCCACGAGCGAGAGATTTCCTTTGGTAGCTCCTTATAGCTCATCGGTGTTACCTCTATCCCGGGCATAATAGCAAGTTCGGGATGAAGCCTAACAGCTTGCTTAATGGCCTCCAGCTTTTGGTCCTGATTTTCGGGTAGGTAATCGAGAATGGATTCTACTTTCAGAACCCCATCCACATTCTGAAATTCCTTGACACAGCGGTTGAGTTCCCGCTGCCCTTTAACTACACAGGTAAGCTGCTCAGGGTCATAGTCAAAATTCTCCTTGACCTTCTCAAGCTGTTGGTAGGTCTCAACCTCGGTCGGCATGAGTTCATACATGCTCTCACTCAATTTGGCACTGGGCGCCCTGATGCCGAATAGGACAAAGAGGGCAACCAGGATTACCAGAATTCCCGGAGCAAAGCGTTGTATTTGCACGCCGACCACTCTGAGAATATTGAATCTTGAGCGCTTAAGTTTGAACCGGCCAAATTTAAGCCTCAAGACAATCAAGGCAGGAAGCAGGACGAATACCGCCACCAGGGTCAGGGGCAAACCGATGGCGCCGATGACGCCTAACTGATGTAGCGCTTTGGTCTCGGCAAAGTAAAAGGAGAAAAATGCTGCTGCCGTGGTGAGACAACCCAGCATAACCGCTTTTCCAGTGTGGACAAAGGTATGCTCAAAGGCAAGGGTGACATTATCATGCTCCTCCATCTCACCCATAAACCTCGTCAGTAAGTGGATACAGAAGTCGATACCAAGGCCCAATAGCAGGACGGCAAACGCAGCAGAGAGTGCATTGAGAGAGTCGTATACGAGGAATATCACCCCCGATGTCCAGATTATCCCGATGAGCAGCGGGATGGCGGACAGAAGCGGTAGAGACAGGCTTCTGAAAGAGACGAAAAGGAGAATTAAGATGAGTATCAAGGTGATAAACGCTGTGCGGTAAATGTCCTGCATAGCCATTTTGTCACCTTCGTAATCGATGACCATCAGACCGCCAGTAAAGCCTACATCGAGGGCTTCATAGGCTTTATCCTCATCTCTGGTTTCGGTGATAAGCCTCCCCAGGTCGTCGAGGAGGTAATTCCTCTCCAGGGGATTCTCCATGTCTATGGTGAAACCCATAGTGATGAGGTAAATCTTCTTGTTATCCGAGACGATATATTCTGAGATGGTTGCCTTTTCCAACGTGGAGGTTGGTAAAGCCCCGAGCATTTCTGGTGCGGCATGAGGGTCCGTCAGGGCGGCAAATTGCTCCTCCGGCAGGTAGAGAATTGCCTTTTCGGCGGCAAAGCTGAGGTCTTTTTTATATTGAACATCCTCCCAGCGGCTGTCCCTTTCCAACTTCTCTGCCAGTGCCTTGGCATACGCCTTGGCGGTGTAGGCATTTGAGTCTGAACAGTCTATGACCACCACTACCATATTGCCCCCTCCGAATTGCTCTTCAACTGCCTCGGCCGCGAGGAAGTCGGGGTCATCCGACTCGAAGTATCCCTCCAGGCTGGTATCTATAGTGAAATTTGAGGCCGGAATAGCAGCCAGGGCAGTTATGCCCAACACAATCAAAATTGTTATTATCGGGTGGTGGGTTGTCGCCTTTACCAGCCTTTCAAGGATGTTCATCGCAGCACAACTTTTTCTCCCTCTTTTAGCCCGGACAGAACTTCAGTATATGTGCCATCGCTTAAACCCAGAGTAACTTGTCTTTTCTCAGTCTCATCGTCGGTGACAACTTCCACCCAGGGTTTTTCCAGAGACCCTTGGATAACTCGATTGAGTATCAGCAGTACATTATCATAGCGGTTAGTGATAATGTCAGCACTAGCACTCATGCCATCTTTAAGTTCTTCATCAGGATTTTCCAAAGTTATGGTAATTTTGTAAGACACCTCATCTTCCCAAACTTTGCCCGTTGGGGAGATGAAAGTTACCTTCCCTTTTACTTTTTTATGAGGCAAAGCAACCAAGGTAATAATGGCTTCCTGACCCAGCTTCACCCTAGAAATGTCTATCTCATCAAGTTCGCCACTCACCTCCACGTTACTGGGGTCAACCAGGTAGATTGCTGGACTGCTGTATGTCATAGCTGAAAGCTGCTGCCCTTCATCTATATAAACATCGGCTATGATGCCATCGAAAGGAGCAATAATTGTCGCTTTGACCAGCTCTAGCTCGACCATAGCTAACTCTAGTTTTGCCATATCTAAAGCTGCTATGGCCTGATCTGCTTGTAGCTCTACTAACTTAACTGAAAGAGGCAATACCCATACCCTGGCTTGCGATTTCTTTTGAGCCTTATGTAAACTTTCCTCAACTTGCTTCAGCAACACCTGTGCCTCCTCAATTTTTCCTTCGCTTAAAAGATTCTGCGCCTCCGCCAGACTATCCTGAGCTTCCTCTAAAGCTAACGCTACCCCAGGCATGTCAGTAGCATAAGTTTTGGTATATTTAGGATAAATTGTTTGCATAAGTTTATTTTCAGCCATTTCGTATTCAGTTTGAGCCATTTCACATCCAGCCTGGGTCATCTCTACTTTTAGTTCTAAGGGACAAATATCAAGCTTGGCTAATATTTGACCCTTGATTACCTTATCCCCCTTTTCCACCATTATCTTGTCTACCTCTCCCATAGTGCCAAATGATAGATATTCCTTACGACACATTTTTAAATTGCCTTCTTTAGCAGAGACACTTATTATTAAATCGCCCCGAGTAACTTCAGCAGTTTGCAAAGGCATTTCTTGCTGGACACATCCGGCTAAAATTGAGCCAACCAAGCACATCATTATTATTGAAACTAACCTTTTCTTCATTTAATCAGCCTCCTTGTATTATAGTTATTGAATTAAAATAGTTCATTTATTACAAAATATAGCGAAATCTCTTGACATTGTCAATATTTTTTTATAATATTTATTAAAATATTACAAAAATACCAATGCATAACCTAGAGGTGACTAATGAATGGTTTTGAGCGAAGGAAGGAGCAAAAGAAAAACAGCATACGGCGGGTGGCGCTGGAGCTTTTCAAGGTCTATGGGTTTAACAAGGTGAGTATAAATGACATCGCCCACAAGGCGGGTGTTTCTCAGGTCACCATTTACAACCACTTCGGTAGTAAACAAGAGCTGGTGCGTGACGTCATCAAGACGCTGTCTGTTAATCTGCTGGGAAAATACCGGGCAATCATAAAGGGAGAAGGATCCTTTCTTGAAAAACTAGAAACCATTCTTTTAGACAAGACCAAGATAGTGAGTCAATTTCAAGGTGAATTGATGCAAACAGCGATCCAAAACGACCCCGAAATCCAGCAGTTTATCGAGTCTATGTGGCAGCAGGAAGTTAGCCAGCTGACAGTCAACTTTCTCCACGAAGGTAAAGAACAGGGCTACGTAGACCCCGGCCTGTCCGACGAAGCTATCCTGGTCTATTTCGAGATACTGCGTAAAGGTATATATGCCGGCTTCAATATACCAGCCAAGGTGGAGCGTAACCCACTGCTACTACGTGAACTGATGTCCCTTTTCGCTTATGGGCTTAATGGGTAACTAGAATAGCAGTCATATTGATCCAAGGGACACGAAACGTCCTGTCGCTCAATGAGTAAATAAAGCGAACATCTTTAACTGCGTCTTTTTGATTTAATCAGCCTCCTTAGAGAAAATAAATACCTACCACTAAAGCGATTGCCAGAGCAAAAAAGCCATACCCAGTTCATGAAAATACCTCCCGCATGTTTTCGGGCAATGTCTCGCAGTATACTAACTCCCCTAACCTACAAAAACGCTCCCAATCTGGAAGATAAGAGTGGCTACAATCCAGGCTATCGCTGAGGTATAGAATATAGCAAAGATGGGACACTTCCAAGAATTAGTTTCGCTTTTTATGGTGGCAATAGCAGTTAGCAGGGGACGTAGAGCAGGCAGAAAGTCATAAAGGCGAAGGCAACTAACGGTGTCTAGCCAAATTGGGCAGCTATAGCACCTCCTAAAACTTCTTCTTCAGCAGCGAAAAGGGCTCCCATGGTTCCTACCACCATCTCCTTAGTTTCTCTTCGGTTCCACTCTTAGCCAATCCTTTGTCAAGTCCTTTGGGTTTCTACGCTAGGGATGCCTCCTTGGCTCCTCTTTGAAGCTCTTCAACTTTGAGTGGATTCCCCTCAAAAAGTAAAAAGTATTGACAGCCAGTTAAGCCAGCAATTATTATTATGGACATCATCAAGAGGCAGAAGGCGTTCTATGCAAGGCATATGGAAGAAAGTATTGCGTGTAGATTTAAGTAAGAGAACTACACATATAGAAGAATTTCCAGAGAATTTGTATATCAACTTTATTGGCGGTGATGGATCAATTGATGCCTTAATGCATGACTACTATGAACTTAGAGGGTGGGATAAGAAAACAGGTGTTTCAAAGAGAGAGAAACTTACTGAACTCGGGATTGGTGAATTAGTACCATAGAGGTGGCAGAACGGAGGTGAGCCAAGTTGAGCTAATTGTGGAATGTTACAAATTTTGCAAAAAGTAAAGGAGGGTTAAATGAAAAGTATAGAAGAGCTAGAGAAGGAATATAAAAGGAGGACGCCAACATCCTTAAAATGTTTTGAAAGAGCTAAGAAGAGCTTTCAAGGAGGTGTAGCCAGTAATTTCCAGGCATACGAACCATACCCCATCTTCTGGGACCATGCAAAAGGAAGTAAATACTGGGATGTAGATGGTAATGAATATATCGATTTTAATATGGCTTTTGGGGCAATGTTGGCAGGGCATGCACATCCTTTATTAGTCAAGGTGGCTGAAGAACAACTATCAAAGGGGACACTATATTGTGCGCCAACAGACCTGTCGGCAACTTGTGCTGAAGAGGTTAAGAAACGCTTTCCTGTTGACCTTATTAGATTCACAAATAGCGGAACAGAATCAACAATGCATGCTCTAAGAGTGGCCAGAGCTTATACTGGAAAGGAGAAAGTTATAAAGATAGAGGGCTGTTATCATGGAATGCATGACTACCTCCTGCAAAGTGTAGGTCCTGATCTGGGTGAAGCTGGCCCTGAAAGTTGCCCTACAACAGTGCCACAATCTAAAGGAATTCCCGGAGATGTCACGAAGAACACAATAGTTGTTCCCTTCAATAATGTAGATGCAATGAGAGACGCTTTGGAGAAGAATAAAGGTGAGGTAGCCGCAGTAATAGTAGAACCGGTGATGATGAATACTACATTAATTCCTCCTAGGGATGGTTATCTGGAAAAATTGCGTGAGCTTAGCGAAGAATATAACGTGGTGTTGATTTTTGATGAAGTAAAAACAGGGTTCAAATTAGCTCCTGGTGGAGCATGTGAATATTATCATGTAAAGCCAGATTTAATTGCACTGGCTAAATGTATTGGTAGCGGTTTTTCTTTAGGTGCATTTGGGGGCAAAAAGGAAATCATGGAGCTTATAAAGCCTGGAGATGTGGCTCATGGAGGAACATATAATGCCAATCCACTTGCTATACGAGCAAGTATAACAGCTTTGAAAGAAGTTCTAACCAGGGAAAATCTTGACTATGCTACCAGGCTTGAGGATAAATTAGCAGATGGTATTAGGAAGACAATGAAGGACAATAGCATTCCTGGTTTTGTTAATAGCATGGGTCCCTGCGGAATGGTTTTCTTTACTGAGCGCGAAATTTATGATTACAGAACCTTTGTAAAATACTACAATGTTGATAGACTCACAAAATTCTGGTTTGGGTTGGTAAATAATGGCATATGGATTGCGCCTCATGCAGACGAGCATTGGACAGTTTCTGTGCAGCATACTGAAGAAGATATTGAGAAGGCTTTAGCAGTCATCAGGAAAATTGTCCCCGATTTGAAGTAATAGGGGGTGATGTCTATTGAAGCAAAAGACGCTCGGGAAAGACCGGGGAAGAAAATTTTGAGAAAGGAGGGTTAAATTTTGTAAGGACAGGGAAATTATTGTTTTAATGAGGTTGTTTTAGGCAATGAATTTAAGAAAGGAGGTTTAAAAAATGGCAGAAAGAGTAGAAGTATTTGCCAGAAAAGCAAGTGGCTTGACTAGGGAAGCGGGATTGCTTGATAGTACCTACTTTGGCATTATGAATAATGCCATACCTGTTTGCCTGTGGTTTGTTCTTGCAGGTTTTGCCTGGCTTCCGGGGGCAAATCTTGGATTGGCTGCCGTAATTACTTTGATTCTGGTTGGCTTTGGCTTCGCCTTTGTATGGGGAGTGCTAGGAGGCTCGATGCCACGGAGTGGCGGAAGCTATGTGTATAATTCCCGAATTATACATCCAACTGTAGGACTAGGGGTAAGTTT
>JABUBK010000120.1_pt1 | contig 15513 bp, 14 predicted proteins | sample 7332671 | NCBI WGS metagenome assembly JABUBK01 (sample SAMN07256342, study PRJNA390944) | subsurface metagenome | isolation source: Methane hydrate marine sediment | place: Pacific Ocean: Eastern North Pacific, ODP site 1244 | collected 2002
ATAAGGGGGAGAGTAAGGGTCATGAGGATCTGAATAATGAATCCATAGGAATATTTTTTGCTTTTTGTTTTGTTCCAGCCACGGAAATACATTCTGATTTACTTCTTCAGCTGTCAAATACCAACGCCCTTTGGGAAAATCATCCTTGTAATAATAAAATCCATCATCGAGACCGAATTTGGATTTTAATACTCCCAAAGAAACAAAGGCAGCTGTAACATACCCATTCTTTTTAAAGATATTGACAAAGGAAGGTCTCTTTCTTTTTTTTCCGATGATCTGCCCGTTGTTGTAATTTTTTATTATATGAGGGGATTCAGAAAAAAAGATAGAAGCATGTGAAGGAAGGGTAATGGGAATGAGGCTATAACAATTTTCGTAAAGAATTCCTTCTTGGGCCAAAAAATCGATGTGAGGTGTTGACGCCTTATCAGGGCTATATGCACTTATAAAGTCAGCTCTTTGAGTATCTAAGGTGATAAGAATAAAATTATCTTCTGCGTTTCTTTTTTGGCAGCTTTGAAAAAAGACGAGAAAAAAACCAACAACAAGGATAAAGCTTAGAGAGAAAGGAAATTTCTTTATAAGCCTAACGGAAAAATCATAATTCAACTTATGTTCCTTAGATTTATTTTAAAGTAAAAATTTCCACTAACACTTCGCTTTAAACTTAATTATGGAAAAATAAAAAAATTTTTGCATCTTTCAAATTATTTTTATAAAATCTATGCCTTTAATTTATAACAGATGATTGAACTATTTCTGGCTTTTCTAATTTTTGGACTTCTAGGGTTTGTACTGGTTTTAATGAATAAACTATTAGGCCCCAAAAGAAGCAATCCAACAAAAGAGAGGCCTTTTGAATGTGGAAGCCCTTATCTCCAGGATGAAATAAACCCGGTCCCTATTAAATTCTATCTCGTCGCTTTTATCTTTCTCCTCTTTGACATTGAAGTTGTCTTTTTCTTCCCCTGGGCTCTTGTTTTCAAAGAGATGGGAAGGACTGGTTTCATCATCATGTTTGCCTACATCCTTGTCATAGTCATTGGTTTTATTTATGCCTGGAAAAAGGGTGTTTTCCAATGGGAGAGATAGGTCGCTGTTAAATAAATAAAGAAAGGCTCGAATGGAAGGCGGATTCATCACAACAAAATTCAACTATATACTAGGGTGGGCCCGCAAATTTTCCCTATTCCATTATCCTTTTGTCACAGCTTGCTGTGGAATGGAATATATGTCTGCAGCCTGTGCTCATTTTGACCTGGATCGATTTGGGGCTGGATGGACCCGATTCTCTCCCCGCCAATCGGATATGCTTTTAGTCGTTGGAACCGTTACTCAGAAATTGGCACCCGTCCTCAAGACTGTCTATGACCAGATGACGGAGCCAAAATGGGTTCTTGCCTTCGGAGCTTGTGCTGTTAGCGGTGGAATATATGACAATTATGCAGTTGTCCAAGGGATTGATCGCATTATCCCCGTAGACGTTTACATCCCAGGATGCCCGCCTCGACCCGAAACCATATTAAATGCCCTGATAAAGCTTCAGGAAAAAATTCAAAACCAAGAGCAAGAGTGGAGATGGAAAAAAAGAAAATATTAGAAGACCTGAGAGAAAAATTTCCTGAAAAAATCAAAGAGATTTCTGTCGAGTTCGGGGATGAAATCATAATCATCGACAAAGATTCTCTCCTCGACATCGTAAAATTCTTAAAAAATGACCCATATGCCTTCACCATGCTCCTGGATTTGACGTGCGTTGACTATAAGGGCCAAAAAGAACGTTTTCAAATGATTTATCATTTCTTCTCCCTCTCTAGCAACGAGCGATTGAGGATTAATATCTCTTTCCCAGAGAAAGATCCTTCTATCGATTCTTTGACTCCTTTCTGGAAAAATGCGAACTGGCTAGAGAGAGAAGTCTATGATATGTTCGGGATTCGCTTCAACGGGCATCCTGATTTGAGGCGAATATTCATGTATGAAGGATTCGAGGGTTATCCTTTACGCAAAGATTATCCTTTGCGAAAACGCCAGCCTCGAATCCCATTTAGAAAGTAAAATGTCGACAAGAATTCAAAAACAAGCTCGAAAAGAGAGCCTCCTCTTGAACATGGGCCCCTCTCATCCCGCCATGCACGGCACTATCCGAGTCATGCTGGAGCTTGATGGAGAAAGGGTTCTTAATTCAGAAGTGGAAGTGGGATATTTGCACAGGGGATTTGAAAAAATCTGCGAGAACAGAACATATTTCAATTTGCTTCCTTACACAGATAGGATGAATTATGTTTCTCCTTTGATCAATAACCTTGGCTATGTGATGACAATAGAAAAGATGTTGGGGATAGAGGTTCCAGAGCGAGCTCAATACATTCGAGTTATCATAAGTGAACTCTCAAGAATCTCTGACCATCTCACGTGTCTTGCAGCCATGACTATGGAGTGTGGGGCTTTTACTGTATTTCTTTATAAAATGAAAGCTCGTGAGTACATCTGGGATGTTATCGAACGCACAACCGGTGCCCGCATGACTACTTCATACATCCGAATCGGCGGCGTAAGAGCAGACTTGCATTATGAATGGAAATTAGACCTCAACAAGGCTATTGTTGAGACCCGGAAAGTATTGAAAGATGTACGTGGCCTCCTGGATAAAAACAAAATTTTCTTGAATAGAACTAAAAAACATTCTGTTGTAAAAGCTGAGACAGCCATTAATTATGGGTGGACAGGGCCCTGTCTTCGCTCTACAGGTGTTTATTATGATGTCCGCAAAGCTCATCCCTATCTCGTCTATGACAAGATAGACTTTGAGGTTCCACTTGGAGAGAGAGGAGATAACTTCGACAGGTACATGGTTCGGATGAAAGAGATGGAGCAGAGTTTACGCATTATTGAGCAGGCCATGGAGAAAATTCCAGAACCATCTTCACCTCCTCAGCTGATGGCTGAAGGTATGGAGCCCGCGGAAGCTATAAAGGCCTCAAGAGCAAAAAGAATAGATGAGAAGATCAAGCTTTCTCCAAATCTTGAAGGTTCGGAAAAAGAAAGATACAGTGATATTCTCACAGCAGACAAAAGAAATGTGATTCCTCCTAAAGAGAACACTTACACAACCATCGAGGGTCTCATCACCCACTTCAAATTTTTCATGAAAGAGCATGGAATAAGACCTCCTAAAGGAGAAGTTTATTTTTCTGTTGAAGGCGGAAATGGCGAATTGGGTTTCTATATTGTCTCTGACGGCACCGATAAGCCATACCGTCTCCATCTCAGAGCACCATGTTTCCATATTGTCTCTGCTATGGAAGAGATGATTCAAGGGCATTATTTGGCTGACATTATCCCAACTTTTGGCTCCTTGAATATGATTGGTGGAGAATTGGATCGATGAGTCCTGAATTCTCAGATCAGACAAAAAAGAAAATTGAAGAGGTTCTTTCTCGTTATCCTCGGAAAGAAGCCGCAATCCTTCCTCTCTTGCACTTAACCCAAAGAGAATTTGGCTGCATCTCTAATGAAGAAGAAAAAATTGTGGCCGAGATTTTAGGTATAAAGCCGATTAAAGTTAGAGAAGTTGTGAGTTTTTACACCATGCTCAATCCGAAGCCTGTGGGAAAATACCATATTCAGGTTTGTTCTAACTTGAGTTGTTTTCTTATGGAAGCAGAAGAATTGATAGATTATTTGAAAAAAAAATTAGGGATAGAACCAGGAGAAACAACACCAGATAAAAAATTCACTCTAACCACAGTTGAATGTTTAGGAGCTTGTGATCAGGCTCCCTCAATGATGATCAACTTTGATTATTACGGGCATCTGGATAAGAAAAAAATCGATGAAATCCTAGATAAATTGAAATAAAAAGTGGAAGAAAAACTTTTAACCAGACATTTCGATCTTAAAAATTTATACAAGATCGAAGTCTATTTAAAAGAGGTGGGATATCAGGCAGTAAAAAGAGCCCTTAAAGAGATGAAACCTGAGGAAATTCTGGAAGAAGTGAAAAATGCAAATTTAAGAGGTAGGGGAGGAGCTGGTTTTCCAGCAGGAGTCAAGTGGGGTTTTGTTCCTCAAGACGTGGATAAGCCAAAATATTTATGTGTTAATGCGGATGAAGGAGAACCCGGAACCTTCAAAGATCGCTATATCATGAGCCATAATCCCCACCTGATGATAGAAGGGATCATCATCACTTGCTTTTGTGTGGGTATCCATACTGCTTTTATCTACATTCGGGGCGAATATGAAGCTATAGCCTTAAGATTGGAACAGGCTATTTCTGAAGCGTACAAAAAAGGATTTTTGGGAAAGAATATTTTAGAAACTGGCTTTGACTTGGATGTTTTTGTCCATCGTGGTGCAGGAGCTTACATCTGCGGCGAGGAAACAGGTCTTTTGGAATCCCTTGAGGGTAAACGCGGTCACCCCAGACTCAAACCACCTTTTCCTGCTTCTATAGGCCTTTTTCAATGCCCTACTGTTATTAACAATGTCGAAACTATCTCAAACATTCCTCAAATCATCTTGAACGGTGCAGAATGGTTTTTAAAAAAAGGTCTGCCTAAGGATGGCGGGACAAGAATCTTTGGCGTAAGTGGCATGGTAAAAAACCCTAGAATCTATGAATTGCCGCTTGGAACTAATCTTAAGGACATAATTTTCAAATATGCTGGAGGAATGAAAGAAGGAAAGAAATTAAAAGCTGTTTTCCCAGGAGGGATGTCTGCTCCTATATTGAAGGCAGATGAAATAAATATCAAGATGGATTTCGATTCCTTAGTCGAAGCAGAGTCCATGCTTGGTTCAGCTGCAATTATCGTCATCGATGAAGAGACATCGATGCTTGATGTTTTGAAGGTTGTCACAAGATTCTATTCCCATGAATCATGCGGCCAGTGTACCCCCTGCCGCATAGGAAATTCCTGGATCAATAAAATTATAAAGAGGATAGTTGCGGGAGGAGGAAAGAGAGGGGATATCGACAATATCATCCGTTTAGCTTTCAATATAATGGGGAAAACCCTTTGCCCTTTAGGGGATGCTGCGGCCATGCCCATTCTTTCCATAACTCAAAAGTTTCGCAAAGAAATTGAATCTTATATAGCAAACTGAATGAAGAGAGACAAAGCAAGATGGTAAAGATTTTTATAGACGAAAAGCCCTTAGAAGTTGAAGAGGGTACAACTGTACTGAATGCCGCTGAACAAGCATGTATCGACATTCCTCATCTCTGTTATCACTCAGCCTTTCTTCCTGAGGGAAATTGCCGGATGTGTCTTGTAGAAATTGAAGGCCTTCCCAAGCTTGAACTGGCATGTTCCACTCAAGTGAGGGAAGGAATGAAGATCTCAACCAAGAGCGAAAAGGTCATCGAGGCCCGCAAAGGAGTGCTGGAGTTTTTACTGGCCGAACATCCTCTTGATTGTCCTATCTGCGATAAAGCAGGCGAGTGCAAGCTTCAAGATTATTATGAGGAATACGGGCTTTTTGAAAGTCAGTTTGAAGAGTCTAAAGAAAAAAGAGAGAAAAGATTAAAAATAGGAAAAAATCTCATCCTTGACCAGGAAAGATGCATTCTCTGCACCCGCTGTGTCCGGTTCTTGAGAGATGTGACCAGAACTCATGAATTAGGTGTTTTCAACAGAGGAATCAGCTCAGAAATCCACATTTACGAAGGGCTTTCGGTCGAAAACAATTACTCCGGCAATCTTGCGGAGATCTGTCCAGTTGGCGCCATCACTGATTCTGACTTCAGGTTCAAAACACGAAAATGGTTTTTAAAAAAAGAAGAATCCATCTGTCCTCTTTGTAGCCGAGGATGTAACATCTATATTGAGTACCACCCCGGTTTTCCTCGATTTTCTGTTCCTAAAAGAGTCTATAGGGTTAAATCACGTGAAAATCAGGAAGTGAACGGGTTTTGGATCTGTGATCTTGGCCGCTATGGCTATTCTTACATTGATGAAGGCCGCCTTAACCAGATTGTCGAAAACGTAAATCATCCGCTAAGTGAACTTAATTTGGAGAAGATTCTTCTCTTTTTAGCTAAAAAAATAAAGAGGCTGTATCATATGAAAAAAACTTCACACATAGCCCTCATCCTCAACACCTGGCTTTCAAACGAGGAGCTTTTTCTCATCAATAAAATTTTTCGCATTGACTTAAATGTTGAAAAGATATTCTTTGTTGATCCTCCTGAGGGAGAGAAAGACGACTTTTTGCTAACTTCAGAGCGTACTCCCAATAAAAGAGGTGCCGAAGAAATAGGCTTTGATTTTAAGCCGTTAGACTTAGAAGCCCTTGGAAATGGGACTCAATTTCTTATGGCGTTTGGACCTCACCTCTCCCATCATTTCAGCTTAACAGAAATAAAGCCGGTTTTTGATAAAATAGAAACAAAACTTCTTTTTACCTCTTTTTCAAATGAAATGAATGCCCTTTTTGATATCGTTTTTCCTACAGCATTGATTGCTGAAAAAGAAGGATCTTTAACGAATCTGGAAGGCAAAGTTCAGAAGTTTTCCCAGGTATTAATGCTTTTGGGAGAGAGCCAGCCTGAATGGAAAATAATGGTCGATCTAGCCAAAAAATTGGAAGTGAATTTTAACTTTTACAGACAATTCTCATCTCCTGAAATCATATTCCAAGAGATAGGAAAAGAAATTACCTTTTTCGAGAAAAGAAAGTGATTGAAATTTTAATCGTATTTATCAAAATTATCTTTGCTTTAGTCTGGTTGTTGATCCTGACTCTCTATTTGACATGGGTGGAAAGGAAAGAGAGTGCAGTCATCCAGGATCGAATCGGTGCCAACAGAGCCTCTATCTTGGGGATCCGTATTATTGGACTTTTCCAGCCTTTTGCTGATGCCATAAAAATGATTTTTAAGGAAGATTTCACACCTTCATTTTCCAAAAAATTTCTTCATGACCTGGCTCCTTTTCTTTCTTTCTTTTTTGTTGCCATCACAATTTCTGCCATTCCTTTCGGAGATTTTATCAGCATTGGAGGAAAAACAATAAATCTCGTGATACTTGATATAAATGTAGGACTCCTCTTTGTGCTTGCTATGTTGTCTTTGGGGATATATGGGATATTGATCGCCGGTTGGTCCTCAAATAATAAATTCACTCTTATCGGTGGTCTTAGAGGTGCAGCCCAACTTATTTCTTACGAAGTGGCTTTAGGATTATCTCTCATCGGTCTGATTATGGTCTATCCGTCGTTAAATCTCTCTCAGATTGTCCATTTTCAGGGAGAGTTGCTCTTTGGTGTTGTTCCTAAATGGGGGATTTTTCTCCAGCCACTGGGATTTATGATCTTTTTCTTTGCAGCCCTTGCCGAAACAAAAAGAGTTCCTTTTGATCTCCCTGAGGGAGAATCAGAAATCATAGGATTTTTCACCGAGTACAGCGGACTTAAGTGGGGCCTTTTCATGATGACTGATTTTATGGAAATCATTATTGTTTCATGTTTGCTTACGACTCTTTTTTTTGGAGGATGGCAGGTTCCTTGGCTGGCAACAGACGGATTTCATTTTCCCTGGGGTGGGGAATGGCTGCTTTCTCATTGGGTTGTCGTTCTCTTCCAGGTGGCCGCTTTTAATATTAAAATTTTCTTCTTTTCCTGGCTCCAGGTTTTGATTCGCTGGACTTACCCTCGATTTCGCTACGACCAGCTGATGGATATAGGTTGGAAAATTTTAATTCCTTTAAGCCTGGTGAATATAGTCGGAACAGGAATTTTGATGAGCATCTGAGATGATAAAAGCAATAGAGTACTTTATCGAGATCCTCAGGGGAAGTGTGATCACAGCACGTCATTTTTTTGTGAACATGTTCTTCCATATCTTAAAAGTTATGGGAATAAAGACAAAAAGAAAAGGAGCAGTGACTATCCAGTATCCAGAAGAAAAAAAGGAACTGGCTTCAAGACACAAAAGTTTGCATCGGCTTATGAAGCGAGAAGATGGGAAGCCACGTTGTGTGGCTTGTATGTTGTGTGTTACGGCTTGTCCTTCTGAATGCATCTATGTCGAGGCAGCTGAAGATCCCGATCCAGAGATTCAGAAATACCCTGCTAAGTTTATCATTGATCTAAGCCGATGTTGCTTTTGCGGCTTCTGTGTTGAGGCATGTCCTGAAGATGCCATTCGGATGGATACAGATCAAATAGAACTTGCGCAATACAGTCGTGAAGACTTACTCTATGATTTAGATAAACTCATCGGATGACAATCGATAGAATCATCCTTGATAACTTTGAAATCCACTGTTTGAGAGACGGATTCTTTCATTTAGACGGGGGGGCTATGTTTGGCATTGTTCCTAAAATCCTATGGGAGAAAAAATGTGGTGCCGACAGCAAAAACAGGATAAAACTCGGGTTGAATTCAATGCTTATAAACACCAGAAAAGAATTAATTCTGGTGGAGACAGGAATGGGAGCTGAAATTGACCAGAAATTTTTTGATTTTTATTCTGTTGAAAGGAAGCCTGGACTTATTGCTTCGCTTCAAAAACTGGGATTTCAAGCTGAGGACATAAATTTTGTTATCAACACCCACCTTCACTTTGATCATTGTGGCGGAAATACCCTTAGAGACGAAAAAGGAGAGTTTGTTCCCACATTTCCAAAAGCAAAATACATCATCCAAAAAGGGGAGTGGGAGTATGCTCTTAATCCAAGCGAGAGGGATAGAGAGAGCTACTTAACCCAAAATTTTTTGCCTATAGAAAAACATGGCCTTCTCCAGCTTATGGATGGAAACGCAGAGATTTCAAAGGGAGTTGAGGTTCTCTTGGTTCCTGGACATACTTCTCACCATCAGTGTGTAAAAGTTTACTCAGAAGGAAAAGTTCTCTTTTATCTTGGAGATTTAGTTCCCACTTCAGCTCATGTAGGGCTCTCTTATGTCATGGGCTATGACCTTTTTCCCTTGGATACGATAAAAAGCAAAAAGAAGATATTTGAACAAGCTATTGAGGAAGACTGGATTCTTTTTTTTACCCATGATCCTTTTTATTTTTTTGGAAAGGTAAAAAAAATAAAAAACAAATTCCAATTCCACACTTTTGGAGATTTTATCTCACATAGAAATTGAAGAATAAAATATTTCAATTTATCCTTCTTCTCATGCTCATTAACGGGCTCTTCCTTCCTGTAAAGGCAGAAAAAGAAGGTGAAAAAAAAGAAAAAAAATACTACTCCTCCACAAGCCTGTCCTGCGTCTTAACAAGAGGAAACAATAAGGATTTTTCATTCAGTTTTGATACAGAACAAAATTTTGATCTTAAAAAGCACAGACTGAATTTAAAAGCGAGTCTCATTTATTCTCACAAAAACAACGAGAGAAAATCAGAAATCTATTATTCCCACCTTAAATACGAGAGAGAAGTAAATTCTAAGACTTATTTACTTCTATTGCTCCGAGCCGACAGGAACAAATTAGCAGGCTATAACTTTCGGTTTGCTTTCTCGGGAGGAGGCGGCTATATATGGTTTAAGAGGAAAAAATTAGAAATATCATCAGAAGGAGTAATCGGCTGGAGCAGTGAGAATAACTTGGAGAGATTATTGTCAGGAAATATGGAGAGTGAGCCCATCAATGGGCAAAAGTCGATTACTTCTTCTTTTCTATCTTCTCTGATTTCCAGTAAACTCATTTATGATATCTCATCCACAGCCCAGTTAGTCCATCAGGAATCTCTTTTCCTGAACATGGGTGACTGGAAAAATTATAGATTAAATTCCTATACTTCTCTATCAGCTTCCATCAACCGTTTTTTTGCCTTAAAAACGAGTATTCAAATAATTTACGACCACAGTCCCGTAACTGGATTTAAAAATATAGATTTCTATTTACTCAGTTCGATTGTCATTAAAATTTAGGCTTTGTCCCAAAGTAACGGGATATAAGTTAGGAATAAAAGGTACAGGGAAATGTCGGAGCGGCATTGAAGATTTAGCCTTCCTGAACCGTTCTTCGAGGGAATCCGAGGCAGTCGGACGCCGAGGATGTCTGAGCACGAGACGACTCAATCAACAAAGCCTTCATAGGGCATAGATTTATAGTTACGAGTGGAATATAGTCATGCGGAGTTCCGCAGGCGCCGAGAAGGGCGGTGAGGGAATGGCGTGAAAAATCTGAACTAGAGCGGAGACATTTCCCTGTACCTTAAGGTGATTTTTAACTTCATCCCATCACTTTGGGACAAAGCCTAATTTTTATTATTAACTAAAAGAAAATCATGTCATAAAGGAAAGAAGAATCTTCTTTTTCTACTCATCAATTATTCTAAGGTTCAAGATGATGATATATTGAGTTGACATATAATAAATTCTCATCTAGATTGGAGTCAAATATAAAACAAATGGAAAAAAATAGGAGGACATCGAGCATGATTATTCCGACAATCATAATGGGTGTTCTTGCTGTTACTCTCCTTTTTATTGGTTATTCAAAAGGAGAGGGTCAGCACATTAGAGGATTAAAAGCCTCTTTGAAGATGACGATAGAGATTCTTCCCTTATTGATATTCGCCTTTATTATGGCAGGGATGATTCAGGCTCTATTGCCCCGAGAAATGCTCTCGAAATGGATAGGAGAAGAGTCTGGGATAAAAGGGATTCTATTGGGGACAATGGCTGGTGGCTTAACTCCCGGTGGGCCCTATGTTAGCCTCCCCCTTGCTGCAGGACTTTTACGTGCGGGAGCCGGGGTGGGAACTATGGTTGCTTTTATTACAGGTTGGTCTTTGTGGGCACTATCACGATTACCCATGGAAATCGGAATATTAGGATGGAAATTCACAGTCGTTCGTCTTGCAACGACTTTCTTCTTCCCCCCGATTGCAGGTTTTCTTGCCCAAACGATTTTTTCAGGCTTTAAATAAATGGCTTTATCTTCAGATTGTATGAACATATATCAAAGCTAACGGCCATAACAAAGATTACAACATAAACGGAGAAAAAAGGGTATTTTTTAAGCAATTTTTTATCGATTCTCTTCCATTTTTTGTGGGTTATTATATGAGTAAAATACACAAGAATGGCTTCGCTCCCTTCAGATTTTTAACGCCATTCCTGTGTATTTTACCTATACTATTTGTAAGAGAACCTTTTTATCTAAGTCCTGGAAGGAGGGCAGAATGAAAACGAAAAATCCATTCTTTTTATTCTTGCTTTTTATAATCTGTTTGGCTTTAGCTCGCTCAGAAACCCTATTAGCTCAAAAAAGAATAAGCAACATCAAATATAAAATATGGGTGACCTTGGATGATCAAAACAGGATGCTTTACGGGAAAGAGGATATCATCTGGTTCAACAAGACAAAGGATGAAGTCAAAGATATGTGGTTTCATCTTTATTACAATGCATTCAAGAATGAAAAAAGTACCATGATACAAGAGTCGAAAAAAGAATGGTTTGGAGCATTTGGCATAAAAATAAAGGAAGGTGAATGGGGATGGATGGATGTGACAAGCATAATACTTGATGATGGAAGAGATTTAAAGCCGACTATGGAGTATGTCACCCAGGATGAGCCTCTTCATCCAGGCGACCAGACAGTCATGCGGATTTTGCTTCCTGAGCCTGTGAAACCAGGCGAAGAAGTTCATCTTCAGCTTGAATTCAATGCAAAAATCCCCAGAGCTATTGAACGTTCCGGTTATTACCAGGATTCTTATTTTTTTGCCCAATGGTTTCCCAAGCCTGGTGTCTATGAAGAAGGAGAAGGTTGGAACTGTCATGAATATCATCTCGCCTCTGAATTTTATGCAAATTTTGCCGAATTCACCGTTCACCTAACCGTGCCTGAAAATTTTGTGGTCGGCGCTTCTGGCAAGCAGATAAAAGTTATTCCCGATGAAGAGAAAAAAACTGTTACCTATACTTTTTATGAGAAAAATATTCATGATTTTGCCTGGACTGCCGACCCAGATTTCATAAAAATCGAAAGAGATTTCATCGCCCGTAAAGAAATCACTCGCAAGGAATATGAGGAAGTGGCCCGCATTCTTCAACTACCTTTAAAGGAAGTGAAACTCAACAATACTAAAATGATCCTCTTAATAAAACCTGAGCACAAACGACAGGTCGATCGCCATTTCAAGGCCCTGAAAGCGGCTATAAAATATTACGGCTTATGGTACGGGCCCTATCCTTACGAGACAATAACAATGGTTGATCCTCCTTTCAGAACCAGAAGCGGAGGAATGGAATATCCGACCTTGTTCACTGCTGGAACTTCTATCTTGACCAGCAAAGACATTCTTTCTCCAGAAGGGGTCATAATCCATGAATTCGGACACCAATACTGGTATGGACTTTGTGCCAACAATGAATTTGAAGAAGCTTGGCTTGACGAAGGCATCAACACCTATTCCACTGGCAAAGTAACCGAAAAAGCATATGGCGCAGGAGTCATCACTATGTTTCCCCTCCGTATCAACAGGATTCCTCTTTCCTGGTTCTTAAAACTCCCTAAATATTATGATTATGAGTCCGAGCGTGCCTTCGGCATAAATGTCGCTGATCTTGACCCGATAATAACTTTCTCTTGGAAATTTTATAACATGGGAAGCTATGGATTGAATGTGTATGACCGGGCATCGATCTGTTTGTACACTCTGGAAAGATTGGTGGGAGAAGAGAAAATGATTCGCATCTTGCGAACATTTCAGACGCGCTTCCGCTACAAGCATCCTCACACTCAAGACTTCATCGATGTTGTTAATGAAGTCACAGGAAGGGATCTAAATTGGTTTTTTGAAGAACTTTTTTTCAACACACTGAATTTTGACTATGGAGTTGCTTCTTTAAATTCTTTCGAAAAAAAGAAATATTCTCGAGGAGTTTTCGATTCAGATGGAAAAAAAGGAGAACTCACCACAAAAAAGATACAGGAGATGGAAAAAAAGGAGAAAAAACTCGATGAGAAAAAGCTCTACATAACCGAAGTTAAACTCAGGAGGTTCGGTGAAGCCCGTATAAGTGGCGATGTCTTTCTTAAATTAAAAGTTGTCTTTGAGGATGGTTCAGAAGAGACGAGATACTGGAGAGGACAAGAGCGATGGAAGAATTTTATCTTTGAAAAGCCGGCAAAGGCTAAATTTGCTCAGGTCGATCCTGATTTCATTTGGCTTATAGACTCCAACCTTACCAATAACAGTCTTAAGAGAAAGTCATCACGGAAAAGCGTCTTAAACCTGACCACTCAATTTATGTTTTGGATTCAGAACTATCTTCAATTCTTGGCTGCTTGGAGCTGAGGAAAGGAGAAAAAGATGGGAATTATAAAATTTTTCGCCAAAGGATTCAAAACTGCTAACAATAAATGGAAAATGGTGGTTTATTTATGGCTAATAAATTTTATATTTTCGATATTGATTGTTACGCCCATATATTTTCTATTTCAAAAAGATTTTTCCCGTTCCCTGATGGGAGAGCAAATTTCTCGAGGATTTGACCTTATCTGGTTTGGTGATCTTATTTATAAATATAAGGATTTTTACGCCCCTATTTTAGGTTGGATACTTATCCCAGGTATTTCTTTTCTCATGCTTTTTATTTTTCTCAACGGTGAGATAATCGGAAGAATTGCGGCTGAAGAAGAGAGAGTGAACCTCGCAAATTTTTTTAGCGATTGTGGAAAATATTACTTCATTTTTTTCAGGGTTTTTCTGATTTCACTCATCGGGTATTTTGTGGTCTTCGGCATTATTTTCAGGTTAATTTCTTCTCTATTTGAGCTTTGGACAAGAAATGCCTCGACAGAATGGCCCCTTATCCTCGCAGCAAACATCAAGTTCTTAATCATGATTCTCCTTTTCTCAATTGTTAGGATGTTCTTTGACTATGTGAGAGTGAGACTTGTGGTTGATGAAAGCAAAAAGTCAATAAGAGCAACAATTTTAAATTTCTTTTTTTTAGGGAAAATATTCTTTAAGGCCTGGTTTCTCTATCTTCTTGTGGCTATTATAACCATCATTTTAGGTATTGTTTATCTGGTTGTTTCCCAACTTCTACCTAAAATAGAGGTTTTGATGTTTGTAGTTTTTATCTTGCAACAGCTCTATGTTCTTTCGAAAATGTGGACAAGAATCCTGTTCTTTTCCACAGAGTATCATTTTTTTAAATCTTATGGTTCTCTTCCATATTGTGTGGATAAAACTAAACTTATTGTCTAAGATTTCGTTTCCAGAAATCAAGCATAAGATGGTAAAGATGTACTCGAGCAGGAGTATCACTGATACCATGTTTTCTCCAGGGATAGATCATCAACTCAAAGGGAATATTATGTTTAATGAGGTTATTTGTAAAAGCAAATGTGTTTTGGGGGTGGACATTATCATCATAGGTCCCATGGACAATAAACAACTTCCCTTTAAGGTTTGAGGCAGAAAGGACAGAGGATGTTTCTTTATAACCATCTGGGTTATCTTGAGGGGTACTCTGGTAGCGTTCAGTATAGATTGTATCGTAGAAATGCCAATCTGAGACTGGAGCAACAGCTATGCCGGCCTTAAAAGCATCAGAATGAGTCATGGTGTATAGGGTTGTACAGCCTCCTCCACTCCTTCCCCAAATTCCGATCCTTTCTGGATCGATATAAGGCATACTTTTTAGCCAGCGAATACCAGCAAGGATATCTTTCACATTCTGCATTCCATATGCTTTTCTGTAGACTGAGGTCTCAAGTGCTTTGTTTTTCCCCATGCCAGCCCTCACTTCAAAAACAAAGACAAAAAATCCTTCTTGAGCAAGGAGACTATTCCAGAGCAATCTACTCCCCCAGCGGTCTAAGACCTGTTGGGCACCTGGACCTCCGTAGACATAAACGATAGCAGGATATTTTTTTTCAGGAGAAAAATGGCCTGGTTGAGTCATCATCGCTGGAAGATCGAGCCTGTCTTCTGTTTGAAATGTACAAAACTCAGGAAAGGCAAGGCGGAAATTTTCAAGGATGTTCTTAGCAGAGGGACCAACAGTTAAGATCTTTGTTCCCTCAGCATTGTATAGGGAAAGAGAAGGAGGAGTTGAAGAATTGGAGTGGGTGTCAAGAAAGTATTTCAATGAGGGAGAAAGAGTGACAACATGAACACCATCTTCTTGAGTTAATCGTTCAAGCCCTTTGCCATCTATTCTTACTCGGTAGAGATGTCTCTCTTTTAAAGCATGTTTATTTGATGTGAAATACACCCATCTCTCTTTTTCATCGACATTGACCAGCCTTCCCTTGCAGCTATCTAATGCTCCCGCATAAGAGAGAACCATGAAATCTCCCTTTGTTAATTGTCTTATAAATTTACCATCTTTTTTATAGAGATACAGATGCTGATGGCCATCTCGTTCTGATAGCCAGATAAAGTGCTTTCCATCCTTTAAAAAGTCAAGAGAATTATTCAGGTTTATCCAGGCTGGTTGTGTTTCGGGAATAACTTTTATCTGCTTGCCAGAAGCGCCGACCACAAAATTTTCAGGCACGGTTAGGTGAACGGTGAATTC
>JABUBK010000121.1_pt1 | contig 15508 bp, 21 predicted proteins | sample 7332671 | NCBI WGS metagenome assembly JABUBK01 (sample SAMN07256342, study PRJNA390944) | subsurface metagenome | isolation source: Methane hydrate marine sediment | place: Pacific Ocean: Eastern North Pacific, ODP site 1244 | collected 2002
TTTCGGGGAAACGATCTACTCGAGAGAAATTGCAAAGTAGATGGTTTCGGTGAAACGATCGGTTGGAGAGAAAAATCAAAGGTGGCGCCATATAGAGAATCGAGGTAAGTATTGATCGCTGTCACGGGGCTTGCAATATAAAAAGAAACGGCGCAACCCCCGTGCCAGCGATCTGATGGGTAAGCCAGTGACGTTGCTTATCATCACTCAACAGGACGTATATACCTTCAGGCCGTCCCGTCCTGAAAGTATATACGTCCTGTTTCAGAGGTTGTGTCACTCTATGAAAAAGGAGTTGCCAGGCTCAATCCTGTCTTGTCACTTCGTTCCGTCAGACAGGATTCAGCCTGGCGCGAGGAAAAGGCCAATGATCGAGGAAAAGGCCAATTACGTAAAGAAGCTTCAAGGCCAGGTCAGATTCAACTCCCAGCCTTCGGCTTTTAGAGTTAAAACTCACCTGGCCTTTAGCTCAAGGTGAAAGCCAGTCACGTTGCTTATCATCACCCAACAGGACAGGATTACCTTGCCCGCCTGCAGCGGACAAAGTAAACCTGACCTGTTTCAGAGGTTTTGCCAGTCTATAAAGAAGTAGTCGCCAGGCTCAATCCTGTCTTGTCACTTCGTTCCGTCAGACAGGATTCAGCCTGGCGCGAGGGAAAGGCCAATCTTTGAGGGAAAGGCCAATTTAGGAAAAGAAGGAACGCCCGGCTTAACCCAGGCTTTAAGACTATACTTTACCATATTCTAAACACCTAAAAGCGAAGGATACGCCGGCTTAACCCGGCTACTAAGACTATAACATCCATCATATTAAAAACCTAAGAGAGAAGGAACGCCCGGCTTAACCCAGGCTTTAAGACTATACTTTACCATATTCTAAACACCTAAAAGCGAAGGATACGCCGGCTTAACCCGGCTACTAAGACTATAACATCCATCATATTAAAAACCTAAGAGAGAAGGAACGCCCGGCTTAACCCAGGCTTTAAGACTATACTTTACCATATTCTAAACACCTAAAAGCGAAGGATACGCCGGCTTAACCCGGCTACTAAGACTATAACATCCATCATATTAAAAACCTAAGAGAGAAGGAACGCCCGGCTTAACCCAGGCTTTAAGACTATACTTTACCATATTCTAAACACCTAAAAGCGAAGGATACGCCGGCTTAACCCGGCTACTAAGACTATAACATCCATCATATTAAAAACCTAAGAGAGAAGGAACGCCCGGCTTAACCCAGGCTTTAAGACTATACTTTACCATATTCTAAACACCTAAGAACGATTGCCATGTCATGAGGCGTGCAAGGAAGGCACGCCCCCCGCCATGGCCGAGAGGGAAAAGCCATTCACGTTGCTTATCATCACTCACCAGGACAGGATTACCTTGCCCGCCTGCAGCGGACAAAGTAACCCTGCCCTGTTTCAGAGGTTGTGCCAGTCTATGAAAGACATGACGGCAAGATAATCTCCGTCAAGTCGCTACGCTCCATTTGACCGAGAATATCTTGCCTTTGAACTGGAGGGATTGCCAATAATCGAGCATTATCTCAATGTAACCTGGTCCCCATTGTTAGTGGTACTATACGGGCGGTGGTCGCCCCCCATTTCCCCCAAACCCCCTTAAAACCCCCTATGTGCTTGTTTTGGGCGGCCTTGGGGCGGGCTGGTTGGCAGGGCGTTTCCACTTCAGGCTCACCTTGCCTTACGTGGCTGCCAGCCCAGCCCGCCCTCAAGATCACGCCGTCACTATCGCACTCTAAGGTCTGCCTCCCTCGTTCCTCTGTCCGGTCAGGCTTTCGCCCTCCCTCGGCAAATTTAATCTTATTTGGGGGTTTTTGGTGGGCTCACTCCGCCGCCCTTCAAATTCCGTGCTCAATCTCATTGTTGGTTGGCTGCCATTGTGGGTGGTATTCCCCCTGCCCTCCCGCCCCGCTTTTGCGGGTCTCCCGTCCGCCCCCCAAGGGGTGGCTCCCAACCTTTTCTAATCAGTGTCCGCTCTCTATATTCCTTAGCTGGCACTGTTGTGCTCTCTGGCCTTGTTGCCCCCCTGCCATCCCCCCTCCCACCGAAGTGCTCCTGGCAGCTCACTCCTTTTCACGCACTTCCGTGGTCAACGTTCCCATGGCGCTTGCCCGCGTTTGCCAAAGCTTCCCTGTTCCTTTCTCTTTCTTTTCCCACTTTCTTTCTCTTTGTTTCTGCCGGCGGGCAAACCCTGCGTCCACTCATATTCGCCGTGAGGACCCATCTGCCCCCCCAGGGGGGCGCCCCTGTTCTCCCCATTAGTTGCACGCTCAATCTTTCAGATTTCCCTCCTTAAGTTCAATCCTGCACCGAGCAATTGTTTCGACAGCCTTAAGCCTGCCTCCCAAAAAATAGAAGGTTGCACCGAAACTAAATCGTGGTAAGCTTTAAAATCCCAACCTTTGAAGGATGGGCAAATACAAGGTTGCACCGAAACTAAATCGTGGTAAGCTTTAAAATCCCAACCTTTGAAGGATGGGCAAATACAAGGTTGCACCGAAATTAAATTCTCGAGTAAACAGATTTACGCCGCGAGAATTTCACCCAAATGCCCTTGATCTCAAAAGTGAGACACGGGTATTTTTCCGCGTGTGAAAATGTTAGGTCAATATAACAAAGTTCACTTTTTTGGGAGATTAAAAAAGTCCCTTTTTGTACTTTAAGGCGTAACTATATGAAAACACAGCCCTTTCAGAGAAAAGGTATATGTATCTCCAGAATTTACACACGGGTATTTTTTCGCGTATTTACGGGGTAAGCTTTAAAATCCCAACCTTTGAAGGATGGGCAAATACAAGGTTGCACCGAAACTAAATCGGGGTAAGCTTTAAAATCCCAACCTTTGAAGGATGGGCAAATAGAAGGTTGCACCGAAATTAAATCGGGGTAAGCTTTTACAAATATATTGCAAACTCAACACAAATTCATTACAAATAAATCCAAAGCTTATAGGGGGGTAGGGGGGTGTTTTTGGAGCGGCTTTAGTACGAGGGCGTCTCGCTTTATTATGTCAAACGACGAACCTATCAGTAAAACTCTACTTAAATCCCTTGCAGTCCGCCTGCAGGGCCAGGTTTACAAATACTGGATATGTCAGATGTCCCATGGTACCCAACAGGTCCGGCGCTATGTTATTCCCAAGGATCCTAAAACACCCGGTCAAATAGCGCAGCGCGCTAAATTTGCCCAGGCTGTTTTATTTGCTCAGGAGCTCGACATCGATGCCCGCCTGTATTGGGCAAAAATTGGGGTCCGCAAGAAAAAACCCCTCCCCTGGTGGAATGCCGTTATTTCATCGTACATGAAAGGCCTTATCAGCATGGATGAGGGATAAAATCCCTGGTTAATATATGGCAACTGTAAACATAGCTCCTGATTCAACCCCTACTTGCGACTCTCAATATTCCGATGCATATTCTTGTGATAAGGCCATTGACGAGCTCGTCGCCACCCGTTGGCTTTCTGGCAGTGTCCAGCCTCACCATATCGAGCTTTATTGGCCCGTATCAAAGGACATCGTTCAAGTTCGTTTTTTTGTTGGTGATTTTGGAGGCGAGCATTTTACCGAGTACTATATTGAATATTATGACGGCTCCTGGCATGAAGCCGTCCACGTCACCGGCTTTTCTACATATGATGAGTGGGTATCCCATGACGTTGAGTTTACCTGTACTATACTTCGTTTCAGGACTACTGCCGGTGAGTCTTATACAAACCTCTGTGAGCTTGAGGCTTATGCCGAGATACCTCTTGCCAAGCTTTCAGGCACTGTTAAGGAAAAAGGCGCCGCTGTTGTTCGCACTGTCAGATCATATGTAAGATCAACCGGCGTCCTTTATTCCACTGGTCAATCAGGTGCCGGCGGCGCTTTTTCAATAGACGCTCCGGACGACACTACAGAAATGTATGTCATTGCCCTTGATGACGATGCAGGCGATCAATACAATGCCTTAATATTTGACAGGGTTAAAGGCGTCTTTCCTTGACCTTTTATTATGCTCCGCATTCTAACTTCTGACTATGCTTACTGTATTTTGGGCCTGATCAGGTCCTCAGGATCCTCCATCGATATCCTCTCCTATATTGTGAACTGTAATCTTTACAAAAAGTCAGATAAGGCTAACCTTATCTACCTCGAGCTCAAAAAATTTTGGGCCCCAGAAAAGCCCGTTCGAGTCATCCTTGATTATCCCAAAGTCCATAAGCCTAACTACCACCCGAACAAGTTCTTTACCAGGCGCTTTAAGGAGTCTGGTTTTGACGTTCGTTATCTCCATTCTGGTACAACCCAGCACGCCAAGCTATTGATATTCGATAATAAAATTGCTGTCGCAGGATCTCACAACTTAACCAGCAGATCAGTTGTCAGCATGTATGATCTTTCATTTCTTATCGATGACCCCGTTGTTGTTACATCCCTTATCTGCTATTATAAATCTATTTGGGAATCATCATTGGAGGCATAAGTCTTGGCCTGAATCAAAAATCAAATTGCCCCGTGGGGCGACCCCTTAATGTTAGAGAATCCAGGTGATGAGCTTTACTTTGGTGAGGTTTATCGCCAGGTTCTGCAGGAGGCCTGGCTGCCTAAAGGCGCTGTTGATTGGTCCCGCCTTGGCAAGTCAAGGCGAGGTTGGCGTCCTACCCAGCGTGGCCTTTACCCTAATTCGCCTACTGAAGATCAGGCCGTTATCCGCCAGTGTTTCAGTAATTGTGCGGCCGCCTGGCGCGCCCTTCCCTGGGAGTTACCTCCCTCTCCCTTCTGTGACAACCGCAATGACAAGAAGTATTGGAAGGACGAGAAAGATCGCCGGGGTGTCATGTGTAGCTACTACGATCTCTATATGCGCAACTGCCTTCGCTTTTGTCTTGATACCGGGTGTTTACCCCCTGCTAATTACCTGTTGTCAGTTCAACCCGAGCTAAAGGGTGTTGAGTGTAATAAAGTCTATGATCTTAATTTTTCAAACAAATGTGGCGATATTTCTTTTGTGTCCGGAGTCGGTGAATTCATTTCCCCAAATGAGTGGCTTTCCCCTACTTTCAGTACATCAGGCTATCTTTGTTTTAAAGACGCTAACGGCTCTTACGGCTCTACTACCTTCTCTTTTGACCCTTACATATCTTTAATTGAGTATGACCCTGCCAATCCTGAAACTATAGGCCCATCCGGTCAAGTCGACCTTTCAGTCCTTGAAGGTTCTGGCCCCTTTACCTGGTTAGTATCCGGGACAGGATTCTGGTTTGACGCAGCATATACCCTCAAGGAAATACACACTCCCGATCGTTCCGCAACCTTGTATGCCGATCACACGGCTTGCGGCGCAGCTTTACTAACCATCACAGATAATTGCGGGAATGTTGTGACCGCATACCTGCGATCTACTGCAGGAGAGTGGGTTATTATACATGGATTCGGTGTTTGTGGTTGTGATACTGGCCCTCCACAGGAAACTATATCAGGTAAATATAAAGAGATGTGGATGGGCTGCAGCAATGCCTGCCAGGGCCATTGTCAAAAAGATTACGGTTCCGGCTTTTCAAAAGACTGTACCGTTGACTGTCCTTCCCCTTACAATGTCGGATTGCATTACTATCACGTTTATGAATGGCAATGCTCTTAATTTAAGTGAAATTCATGGCTATATTAAAAGAACCGCTTTTCTCAGATGAGGCCCGTGGCCAGGTCGCCAAGGTTGCCGTATTTAAAAGGGCGGAGGTCCACCCCGTTCTTTGTGCCCTTTCTTATCACCAGGTTAATTGGACTCCGTCCAAGATTAACCAGGCGATGGCATGGAAGTCCCTTTGTAACTTGTGGCGTGCCCTTTCCGATGAAAATCAGGCCGTCTGGCGTTCGGCTGCCCCTGGCGTTCTTACCGGTTTTAATTATTTTATGCAGTGTAAGGGGTCTTTACCTTTGCCCCCCTGTTATGTTATTCCCGATGGTGACGCCCTACTTTTTGACTTTATTGTCACTGAATATGGTCCGCCTGCAGCTAATCTTTTAAACTTTGAATGGGAGGAATGCATCTAATATGTCAAAGACGTATCAGACAGTTATCTACCACAAACCTACAGGCGCTATCTTGCTTGTCACACCAAATCTATACATCTCTTCAAGGCGTATGCTTGCCCGCCTCGTTCACAGGCCGCACTGGAATGATATCGCTTTTCTCTATTTTGCCTACGATATTTCAATAGATTTAGGTAAGCACCTGGTGCGCTTTCTTTCCCCCGGTTTTCCAGCTTCCCTGGTCACAAAAGACGGCGTTCCAGTCGACTACAGCATTAAGCTTTCCGCCCAAAAAGTCTTATTAAATAAAGGCGGAAATTTCCTCGTATTTTTTAAAGCAGGCATGGGTGATCAGCTTTTTGAAGCGGCCGCTCTTTTGACTGCCCAGGATACATATAAAGACGTTAGATTTTCTATCCAGGTAGAGAAGGAATATCTATCAATAATGAATCATGTCTCCGGCCTGCCACCTATTCAAACCGCTTATGTTGGCCAGGCCGCTAAATCCTTTAATCACAAAGTATCAAATGATACTATGTACGTCAGCGATCCCCGCCCCTCGATGCCTGGCAAACCTTCCCTTTATGGTACTTTTTTGGGCCTCCATTCTGTTAATAAGCTTGTCAAGATCAAACTAACCAAGGCGGACTACACTGCCGAATCTTCACTTTTTGGCAGCCTTCCCCTTGATAAAGTCAAACTTAATTTTGCCATACATTTTCATTCCCGCAGCGGGCATGGTAAAAATTGGGATATCAAAAATGTTATTGAGCTCAGCGAGCTCCTTCATTCTTCTTTTGACTGTAACGTTATAGTGCTCGGTGTTGAAAGGCCCGTTCCTAAGCCTATTCCGGGCATTATAGATTTAACCGGCAAAACAAACTGGTTTCAAACATGTCTGATAGTATCCCTGGTAGATTTAGTTATCTGTATCGATAGCGGGGTTTTACACATAGCCAGGTCATTAGGTACCCCTTACATTGCCCTATGGGGCGGCACGACTCCCAGGTTCATACTTGGTACCGAGGATCCTGAACACGATATAGTTTCTGTTATCCCGGACAAACCCAGGGGTTCCCACCAGTCCGGCGATAACATAGACCACTACATCAATCAGATCACCCCTGCTATGGTTTTGAAAAAGATCTCTAAGGTCCTTAATTCAAAAGATTCTCAGGCTAAATGATGTTCAATTTAACCACCGGCTTGCTTATCTTCAATCTTTTTGCTATATTCTTAATCTGGCTCAGGATTGAGTCCCGATTAAGCCGCCTGGAAGGGCGGTTCGATCAATTCATTAATAATAGAAGGGAGGTGAAAACATAATGGCTTTAGTTACAGGTCCTTTTCTCAGTGTCGACGCCAGTGGCACCGCTTATAATATTCTTACCGCTTCCATCTGGAAGGGTAGGAATTATATGAGGGGATTTTTCAGACCTACTAACCGCAAAACTGCAGCTCAAAAGGCCGTCAGGCAGACCCTCGCCGATGCCATAACCGCATGGCACGGTTTATATTCCGGCACCCAGGACGAATGGAACGTCGCTGCAAGGGAGGTATACCCGCCTATCAGTGGGTTTAATTATTTCGTTATGCAGTATTGCCTGATCGACTCCGTTCCCTCTATCCCTGAAGTTGCTCCGAGGAAGTCTAAGAGTATCCATGGCAGGAATGTTTATGGCCTCGACAAGGGTTATGATTAGCCAACTCCGCTGCAGGCAGCTATTTATAGTCTCCTAACTCCTGGACTTTAAACCTGCCTGCACTCCATTTTCCGGGACGGCGTTTCTCAAATAGGAATTTTTAGCCATAAATTCCAGGGCAACTATATGATCATCTTGCCCACCCTTCCTCTGTAAATGCCTATTTTCAACCCCCCCTATTTTCCTATTGACTTCCTAAATTCCTATTGTTATATTTACATTTACCGGCATGTATTACATACATTCATTATTTTCAATAGGCATTTAAAGGAAGGAGGTAAAAAGAGATGATAAGGATAGTTAGAGATTTTACTAATTGGCCCAGGACAAAGGGCAAAGACCCAATATTTACCGACGCAGGAGACGCTATCTTTTACGCTCATTTGATTATTGATAATGTTTCAGAGCGTTCAAGGATAGTTAAGTTAAGGCGAAAGGTGCTTTTTGATCTTAAGGTTATGAGGGCGAGCGAGCATCCTAATATGCAAAGAATGTTTGATTTATCAGTCAAAGGTCAGCTTTACAGGGAGTGCCTCGAGGAATTGGAGAGGATAGAGAAGGAGGGTAATTGATGAGAGTAGTAATTCAAGATCAGAATGTTACTTTCGAAGGTGATAAAGGCGAGGTTGTTTTTATGACAACCGAGCAATTACTTGAAATGGTTAGGATTCTTAACACCGTTATTTTAGAAGGTGATCGTTTTTTCTTCAAGAGCTTAGAGTTTACCGTTTGAAAGGAGGTGAAAAAGTAATGTCTAAAAATATACCTATAGAAGTTTTAGGAGTACGGGCAAATATCACTCTTATATCTTTTCGGGCTGCCTCCCAACCCTTTACCCCAGTGGATCTCTTCACAATATGGATTGACTTATTGAAAAGCATAGATGGACTTTCAGGCTTTGGGATAGATTTGCCTATTAAGGATTACACCAAAGATGAGTTTTTAGAGGCGGTCAAGAGTCAGGCTGATACTCGCGCAAAAAAGCATCTAGATGACATGAAAGAAGAGCGCGAAAAGAACGCTGAAGAGGAAAAGAAGAAAGACTATATAAAAGACGAGATAAAACAGCTTAAAAGCTTAATTGGTATGGATTAAAAAGGAGGTTGCTCGATGTCAACACTGATTCTTGCAAGGGCAGCTGACGGATCTCCACGTGGCCGGTGCGATTCTAAGTGTTATAATGCTAAGGGTCCTAAATGTACCTGTATTTGTGGAGGCGTAAACCACGGCGCAGGCAAAAACAATGCTATAGACAATACCCGTAGTCATAAAGAATTTCTTATGGACGCACAGGAGGCCGGCGAGTTCATTATCAACCCAGGTCAATATCAACTTTTTACAGGAGGCAAGTCATGATAAAAATACTCACACCGGCCGAGTTTAAAAAGCTTGAAGGCGCCCTTGGCCAACTTACAATTAAAGAGTCTACTATCCTTGCTCTCTTTATGTATTGCGGATTGCGTGTCGGCGAGGTCTGCAAGCTTCGCTTTCGCGACCTTACCCAGGAGGGCGGTGTTTACGTAGAGGTTCATATTCCGGCATCGATCTCAAAAACAGGTATTGGCCGCCCCGTCCCGATTCCCCCCATAGCTCGTTTTCATCTCGATGACTACATCGTCAATGAATTTTCCCCCCAGGGCATCGATGATACTACTTTTTTTCTTTTTCCCGGGACCGGCGGCCGCGATCATATGTCAGTCCATGGAGTCGAGCAACTTGTCTCCAGGATTTGTCTCAGGATCCTCCATAAGCATGTTATGCCACACACGTTGCGCCATACCTACGCTACCATGGTTCTTAAATACTCTAACACTAGAGAGGTTCAAATTCTCCTTGGCCATAAGAAGTTATCTTCAACAGAGGTTTACACACATCCCACAATTCAGGACCTTTCAAAATCTATAAACAAAACCTTTTCTTAAGGCGTTGCCTATCATGACCAAAGAAGATTTAATAGACATTTGCAACGATCAAATATCCGTTTTAGGTAAATCAGCTAACATCTCTCTCATTATGCCTGGTAAGTGGGGCAAAACAAACAAACGCAGACTATGCCCAGGCGGCCCCACTGGAAATATCGTAAGTGATAACTTTACCGGACCAGGTATTATTGTCTTATTTAATGCTATAGAAGTTAAACAGTTCTTTTCAAACCAATAAATTTGCCATCTATGAGCTCCCTTAAATTTCCCTCGAGGGAGCTTCCCTTATATAACCCCTAAATTATCCCCCTTTTCCCAATGCAATAGGCTTGCCCCCTGGTAGATCGTTGATTCTCGTTGATATTTTAGCTTCAACTTTTCTCATTTCTTACAAAAACCTTATATTTCAGCTATTTATCTACTTTTAATCTTCTTTATTATTCTTTTTTCTTTACTTTCCCCTTATCCTGTTTAAAATACATCTTCAATGCTTTTAATTAAAATAATAGTCTCTTTGATCATCCTTGTTATCGTAGGTTTTTTAACCTATCGATTATCAAAAGACATCTATGATTTTTTTAGTTGAGGTGATTTTCACTCACGAAGGGTAGATCGATCTGGGCTGCACGTTTCTTATTTTGTTGGGTCCTAAATCTCTGGTAGGTTATGCCTTCAGATCTCAGGCATGTTACAAAAAGTGTAAATATTTCCTGGTAGTCATTTGTCCGCTTAACTTCCCGGACAATATGCTCTTTCATACAATCCATTTCCATTCTCATTAAACTTCCTTTTTAATAATCTTATTGCTTTTGCCAGTGTCTGATAATATATATTATTTTTCTTTTTTCTTCCTAAGTTTACAATAGGGTAGGGCCTATGGTGTAGCGCCACTTCTGCTCTGTTTGCCCTTCCATAGCTTCTTAACTTTTTAAATAGCGTCCTCTCAAATCCTTCCTCGAGTATCTGATATTTTTCATATAGCTCTGGTTCACACTCTTTTAGCTTTTCCAGGATGTCCCTAATATCTATTTCGTATAGCTTCGCTATCTCAAAGATTCTCTCTATTGGCAGTGGCATTTGCCCGCTTTCAACGCCTGCAATCGTTCCTCTTGTTTTATACCCTAGGCTTTCTGCTGCCCCTCTTAATGTCATCTTTTTCTCTTTCCTTATGCTTTTAATCCATTCACCGAATTCTCTTCTTTTTATTATATCCATGCTTTGGCCACCCCCGATTTATGCTTTAGTTATCCTTTTACTTCTCTATGTTTCCTTTTGTCAAGTTTTTTTTTATCTTCTTAATTATTCTTGATTATTCTATTTTTTTAATGTTATTTATTTAATCCATTCAAACCAAGGGGGTACCTCATGACAGATACTTTAGGATTAAAAATCGAGAGGCTACAGGCAGAGAAGGGCATTAGTCTTTCTCAGTTATCAACCTTATCAGGTATGTCGCGTCAAACACTATACCGCGTTAAAAAATCCAAAAGGCCACATATGTTGACTATTCATAGGCTGGCAAAGGCATTTAAGGTTCCGGTTGGCTATTTTTTTGATTAAATGTGAATGTACTAAGTTCATCAAACCCTTATCTACTGCCCGATTATCACTTTTGAGCAACCATATTATCGCTACGCTCTTGAATATCATTGATCATAGTTCAAATGTTAGATTCTTAAGGGTCACTTACCGCTCTTTCGTAAGTGAGTGACCCCTTTATTGAACTCCATGCAACATCTTGCCATTGACGGGTCACTACTTTTTTAGTTTACCCGAGGTTATAGGCAGAGATTCTTTTCTTTTAAGGGTGAATTGCAGGATTTATGCCACTTTCAGGCCTTTATCTCGTGGACGTATTGATTGAGTCTTTTTCTGAATTGCAGGCGGGCTAAAATATATATGAGGGTAGACAGGCAGGTTTTTTTAATTAACCAGGTGCTTTATTATATACAAACCTCCTTTTCTTTCCATTGAACTTCACCGGGTAAGGTCCTTTTTTAATCTCCTCTTTTTTTTTAGATACTCTTTGAATGTACTTCCACACCCTGGTACCTAATTGGTGCAGCAGTGTATATCCTTTATATGTTATTATGTAGATCGTTGACTGAAATATCATCCCTTTCAAAGGGTCCCTCTTTAGTCTCCTTATTCTTCGTAGCAGGCCCTTATCTTCGATGACCCTAAGGTACCTATTAAGGGTCGCGATCGATATCTGAATCCCCAGCCTATTTTTTAAGAGCTCGAGTACCTTCTTTTGAGAGGGATAACAGTATTTCTTACCATGGTATTTTGATAACCCCTGTATGATCGATAGAACAGGGATTCCCTTTATTACAGCTTCCATCGTTTAATCTCCTTTAGTTTTTAGTGGTTTATCTTCTATACTGAAAATTCCCTCTAACAACAGTACTAGAAGATCATCAAACGGATTATCAGTTGCCCTGGCCCTTATCTTTAACTCAGCAATAAAACCCTTCATCGATTCCTTGATGACAGGGCTTATGTGCTTAATTATCTGAAAAAGGAGCGTTGCTAATAGCTGTGTCCAGTTCATTAGATCACCTCCCTTCTGAATGTATTTTAAACATTCTTTTTACCAACCCTTTTCTAAACCTGTCAATTATGTTAATTTTGACTTAATTCAATTTTGACATATAGCACCACAAGATGGTGTGACAACCAGGGCCTGGTTTAATACAACATCTTGTATTTTTACCAGGTGATTTTTTTTGAAAAGAATTTCTAAGACACAGCTCCGTATCAAAATATAATGTCAAGAATTAAATCTCTCAGCTTCTGTATCCCGGCCTGTGGCCTAAGGGAAACCTTGCTCGAAAGGACAATCAACTCTATTCATCTTCAAAAAATAGGTATCCCTTATGCAGTTCTTGTGTATGGTAAGACTAATCTCGATACAAAATTGCATTGTTTTATTTATAAGCATAATGCCCATGACCCTGAAAACGGCCGTATCAATTCGATGTTCAACAGGTTGGCTGAAATGTCCCGTAGTGAGTTTTTAGTTTATATAGGTGACGATCAGGAGCTTATCTTTAGATGGTGGCAGGCAGTCAAACAATTGAATCCTGATCTCTTTGACTTAACCCCTTTTCCCGTCTATCAATTCGAGCAGGATAAAGAGCCTGTCGAATGGTTCTCCTGGTCTATTAAAAACAAGGGTATCTTTCGTAAAAAATGGAGTGACTCAGCCGATGATCTTACTTATATCAGTACCGGCTGTTTGATCGTTCGCAGGGAAGTAGTTTTAAAAATTAAGTTCGATGAATCAATAGGCAGGGGCGGCGACTTTCTCTTTAGTAATTCATGTTTCAAAGCCGGTTACAAATTAAAATCTTTTCCCTTTATGTTAAGGGCATACACTATTCATTATCTTGCCCCGGCCCCCTACAGAATAGGTGACAAGAAAGGTTAGTTCTATCTATGGTTTTCATATCCTTAAATCAATTATACATAGATATAAGGCAGTTAGCTCTTGACCTTCCAGCCTTTGATATCATTGCCGGCGTTCCCAGGTCCGGGATGATTGCGGCCGGAATTCTATCCTCTCATTTAAACCTATCCTTGGCCTCTGTCGATCGAGCAAATGGTTTAATTATTCTCCAGGGCGGCGTCCGTGATTCCCCAACACCCGGTAAAAAAATTCTTGTTTTAGATGACTCCGCTCACTCCGCATTTTTCACAACATGGATCCATGGTTTTTTATCCGGCTATGATGTAAAGACGGCCGCTATCTATGTCGAGGAAGAGGTAAAAGGTCGGCTTGATTATTGGTCTAAGATCTGCCCACAGCCTAGACTTTTTTCATGGGGTTTTATGAACTGTGATCTTTTAAAAATAGCCTGCATTGATATGGACGGCGTCCTTTGTGTTAATCCTACTAACAACCAAAACGATGACGGCCCCAGGTACAAAGATTTTCTTATTAATACAACTCAGATCTATAGGCCGTTAAGACGTCCTATTCATTCGATCGTTTCTTCCCGTATGGAAAAGCATCGATCTTTGACCGAGGCCTGGTTAAAGAAGCACAACATTGCCTACACTCATTTAATCTTAACCAACTACATGTCGGCTTCTGATAGGCAAAAGGATAACAGGTATGCAGAGCTAAAGGCGGAGTACTACAAATCTGTCAATTGCGGTTGGTTTGTTGAAAGTGACCCACTCCAGGCTAAAAGAATCGGTGAGCTCACAGGCAAACCTGTTATCTGTTCTGAAACATTGGAGTCTTTTAATATGGTGGCCATCTAATGGAGGTCCTGCAGGACAGAAGAGAATTAAGCTTCTCTCTCCAGATCATACTCCAAAACATACCTATCTTGAAAAAGGTTATTGAGATAGGTATCTATAAAGGCGGTACCCTTCGTTTGTGGCAGACAATATCCGCCCCTGACTCTATCCTTATCGGTGTCGATGTCCACGACTTCACCGGTGGTAGATTTTCAAATGCTAAAAACGTTTCATTAATATTCGGTCGATCTGACGCCCCCGGGGTGATCACTAAAGTAAAAAGTATTGTTGGTGATAACGTTGACTTACTTTTTATTGATGGTGATCACAGTTACCAGGTGGTTAAATCAGATTATGATAACTATGGTTCCCTGGTCCGGCCAGGCGGCCTTATAATTTTTCACGATACCCAGCGCTCTGCAGGTTCCTCTCCATTAGCTCCTAAGGGCTGCTATGTTAAGAAATTCTGGAGGGAGCTAATCGATATGAACGTGGTCAAGGAATATTATGAGTTTTGCTTTAATGCAAACCTCCCTCAGCAGATGGGCACCGGTATTATCGTTAAATAACTTTATTATCCCTTATTTGACATGTTCTGACACAATTAGACATGTTTAAGCCAATTACTCTTTTTTACGGCCGCTTCAAATTTTCTCTTGGCCAGGTGAATTTGTTTTGTCTATCTAACTTTACCCGCCCTCAATGATTTCAATAACTTAAATCATTTTCACGTCCGGAGCTCCCCGGGGGATATCCCCCTGGCCAGGCAGCCGGATCCGGATCCCCGGGCAGCCAAGATCGATGACTCACGATCTCTGTTTTTCTTTAAAATCCTTTCATTATCGTTCCCGGACAGGACCCAAAAAAAATTTGCCAGGATCCCGCGACTGAAAAAGTAAGAATATTAAAAGAGAATAAGATTAGATCAATCTCACAGATGACCTACACCAGGTTTAAATGTAGATAGATTGCTTGAATAGGTAGTGGAGGGGAATTGAAAGGATGTTCCCGGGATAGAATCGGGGTAACCTTTGATTTGATAGAAATAGCAAATTCAAAGGTGGCGCCATTGATATGATGGGGGTAACCTTTGAAATTCCAAAGTAGATGGTTTCGGGGAAACGATCTACTCGAGAGAAATTGCAAAGTAGATGGTTTCGGTGAAACGATCGGTTGGAGAGAAAAATCAAAGGTGGCGCCATTGATATGATGGGGGTAACCTTTGAAATTGCAAAGTAGATGGTTTCGGGGAAACGATCTACTCGAGAGAAATTGCAAAGTAGATGGTTTCGGTGAAACGATCGGTTGGAGAGAAAAATCAAAGGTGGCGCCATTGATATGATGGGGGTAACCTTTGAAATTGCAAAGTAGATGGTTTCGGGGAAACGATCTACTCGAGAGAAATTGCAAAGTAGATGGTTTCGGTGAAACGATCGGTTGGAGAGAAAAATCAAAGGTGGCGCCATTGATATGATGGGGGTAACCTTTGAAATTGCAAAGTAGATGGTTTCGGGGAAACGATCTACTCGAGAGAAATTGCAAAGTAGATGGTTTCGGTGAAACGATCGGTTGGAGAGAAAAATCAAAGGT
>JABUBK010000122.1_pt1 | contig 15449 bp, 29 predicted proteins | sample 7332671 | NCBI WGS metagenome assembly JABUBK01 (sample SAMN07256342, study PRJNA390944) | subsurface metagenome | isolation source: Methane hydrate marine sediment | place: Pacific Ocean: Eastern North Pacific, ODP site 1244 | collected 2002
AAAAAAAGAAGGATATTGTATTATGTAAAACCAACGATATTAATGAAAGATACGGATTCTAAGACTAAAAAAGAAGCTTTAGATAAAATCAATTGTATAAAACTCAAAATAGATTTACGTTATAATCGTGAACTAAAAGATTACGATTTCAAACATGAATTATTTACAATTTATTATCTCAGAATAGTAAATCCTAAGCGAATTACTGATTTTCTCATCTAAATCCAAATTATAACAAAAAAAGGCTCAGGTAATAAAATTATGTCAAAAAAATTCCCTGGAATCGAAAAAAAATTCGAATTGTTTTCAGGTAATTTTTTAAGAGAAATTAATGAATTTGACTATATTTACTGTTTATTCTCAGCGGGATACCACAGCACGACTTCTGTTTTAAAACTTCATGAATTAGGTTATAAAAACGTATTTCTCTTACATTGTAATACATATTTACAAACGAAATATGTTCTAAACTTAATTCAAGAAATAGTCTTTAAAACAGATTATCCTATAAATTTTATTGAACCTAATAAACATGGATTAAGAATCGGTCAAATAATTAAAAAATCAATGGAACAAATTCCAAGAATTATCCAAGATTTTAGAGAAAATAAACATAATTATCGAGATTATATAATATGTTGTAAATACTTGAAAAAATCAAGTTCAAGAAAATGGTATACTAAAAATCTCTTAGATAAATCTAAATCTGTTATAATAAGTTCTCTATGTCCTTTTGAAAGCTTTAATAGAAATATGAGACTAACCGAACTTAGAAAAAAGAATACATATATTAGATTACATAAAAAATTTGGAAAGGTATATTATGCTTATCCTTTTCGAGATATCTATTCAGACAGACCATTTCATAATTATTTAATCTCTAAAGGAATTATTCCCGAACATTCGGGTTGCGTTATTTGTCCGATAAGAGAAGCTTACAAAATGTGGAAGGGATATGAGTAATTGTATTAGAGAAAATGATTTTCTCAATGAACTTCATTTATGCTTTAAAATCAATTGTAATTCAAAATTTTACCCTGTAAATGCAAAAACTTGCAAAATTTGTAATTGGAAAAAATGCAATAAAGGTCATTGCGGTTGTTCTGTTTCTCAAGAAACAAGAAATAGATTACGCGATTTCTACAATTTATTTTGTAATAAAAATCATTCAAAAGAGACGAGTTTCGCTTTAAAAACGATGTTAATTACATTTTATCGAAATTGTCTAAAATGCATGTAAATGAAAAAGAGATTTTAAAAGCAATATCGGAAAAAAAAATATTTATTGGTCTACATATGTTATGTAGATTCTTAAACAATCGAGGGTATATTAGATATGGCTGTAATGCTAAATATAAGTATCCATATAAACCTAAAAATAAAATAAATCCATGTAAATCAATTTGTAAAAATAACGCTTATTATCCTTCAAAAGTAAGATATTGGATAATGAAATTATTTAAAGAAAATAAAATCTATACTCAATTATTATTATATCTTGATTCTAAAAATCCGAATTCTAAAATAACTCCATCTAAATATGATTTATTTAGGATTATAACGATTAATAAAGATTATTTTGATTTTTTCTTCCATAAATACATTAAAACATAAAATTACAAAATCTTTTTTTTTATCCAAAATTCTAAAAAATATTGGTGTTTAGTTAATACTAAACTTTGATATTTCAGAGCTTAAAAACACATTTTAGAAAATTAGTAAAATAATATATAAATAACGATTAAAAAAAGTCAAAAAAAATAGATAATAAATAGAATTAAAGTCAACTTTTTTTGACTTTTTTTCGAAACATTTATATATGTGAAATTCTATTTTTATAATCATAACTAAACAAAAAAAAATCAAAAAAAGGTGGTAAAAAAAAATGGTTGAAAAAAATGGTTATGAAATGAGAAAAGAATTACTTAACGCAATAAATATAATCAAGAAATTTAATGAACTTCCTTTTTATCCACAGCAAGAATCTAACTTTACATCAACAATAAACGGTTTTAGTTCAATTCAATGTAATAATATCAATGAAATTGTTGATAAATTTAATAGTAAAATTAAAGAATGGGATTTTAGGGAGTGATAAAATTGACTAAATATTCTAAAAAATACATGGATTTATTAGAATTTAGAAGTATTAAAAAATACTTATCAAAAGCTATTGGAAAAAAGAAAAATTCCGTAAGCGAAAACTTATCACTTCAAGAAAAGATTGAAAGCATAAATTTAACTGCTTATATGCGCGGAATACTCGTTTTTTTCGAATACTCAAAACTTTTTGAAGTACCAAGCGATATAATAGATTTTTGGAAAAAAAATCGAGATAATGATGAAAATCTTGATAAATTAGAATCTGAAATCGAAAATTATCCAACTTGGTTAATCAAGAATAAATTAAGCGAAAGTACTGCAATAACATATCAAACACATATTCGAGGCTTTTTGACTAATAACAATATTAGATTAACATTTAAAAACTATACACCAAAAACGCTAAAAAAAAAGCAATTAAACCAATTAGGGATAACCTATGAAACAATGAAACGATTCGCAGAAAAAGTTAAAGATTTCATAAAAGACTTAGATTTGCAATTATTAATAGAATTCCTACACCGAACGGGATTAGCATTTAGAGAAATCGCAGACATTACATTTAAAGATTTTAAACTAAAAGACTATGAACAAGATTATATCCTATTCGCAGAATTTAGAGAAAAAAGTAGTGTAGAATTCGCAAATTACATAAGCAATGATTTACAAGAATTAATTTTAGCGTATCTTAGACAAAATCAAGATAAAAAAGATTCAGATAAGATATTTGGAAATAATATCGCTTATGCTTATCATAAGTTAGACTTGAAATTCAATACAGCATATATTAAGTGTTGTAAAGCATATTTTCCAAGATTTCTTAATATAAAAACTTCGAAGGGAAATATCAAAAAGCTTTTTAGCTTACATAGTTTTAGAAGTGTATTCAAAACAACTTGCGATAATCTAAGAATTATTCCCGAACATAGAGATTTATTCATTGCTCATAAAAGCGATAAAATGACTAATTATGATTTAGTTTCCGATGACCTTTTAAACGATTATAAATTAGTCGAAAACGAGCTATTTGGCTTAAAGAATCCAAATGAACAAGATGCGATAAACCAAGTTTTTGACATCCTTAAATCCTTAGTATCAAATAACGGAAAAAGAAAAGCTTTACATCGAAAATTTGTCGAAAATGAAACAATTGACATGGATATAGAACTAAAAGGTGCGATACTCTTAGAAACATATAAAAATCAAATCAAAACAGAAATTAAAAATGAAATGCTTAATGAAGTTATGAAAGAAGTTAAAGAACGTATCGCTAAGATTCCTTTAAAAGAGCTTTTAACTTCTCTCTAATAATTTTTTCAATTTCCTTAATAAAATCCTTATTTTCTAAAATTTCTTTAGACCAATCTTTAGATATTTTTTCAATATCTAAATCTAATACCATATAATAAAATAGTCAAAACACCTATTTTTAACTTCGTTTTGAAATACTTTTGTATTCACTAATATATTTTTATGTCTAAAAAGTTCGTTTAAAAATTACAAATTTGTCGGCGTTTTTACTTTTTTATTATTTTAGAATATTAGTTTAATATGATAAAAATCGAGTTAGAATTAGATTTAGAAATTGAAACGATTGAATCTATTCTTAACGATTTAACAGAATATTTTATCAAATCTGATAAAAAGGTTAAAGTAAAAAGAATAGAAATCAATGTTTTGGATTAAAAAAAGGTTCCTTTTTTTTTTTGAACTTCCACCTGAGGTTTGAAAATTTTTTTCAAATTCAGGAATTCTTTTTTTTATCCTGAAAGAACAGGATAAATTTCAAAAAAGTTTTATTCGTCTAAAAATCCTTTAGACTTACATCTCTCGCAAATTACACTTCCATCATAAGAAATGAAAGAACTAAAACACACTACACAAACAGTATAAGGATTTAACAATTCAAATATCGCATCTATTTCAGTAATGTTATTATCATCTCTATTCACGTTCTTTAACTTTTATAATATCAAAATCCTTTTCCTTAATCTCATAATCTATTCTATTAATCTCTCTAAATAGCTTAGTTTTGTTTATTCCATACTTTAGAGATAATTTTCTAAAGCTCGTTTTAAAATGCTTATTTAAAATCCAAAATTTATACCAATTTTGTTGTTGTTCCTTGTGTTTTTCCTTACTCCAGCCCTTTTTTTTACATAGCTTTCTAAAAAGCCTTTTCCGGTCTTGTTTATTTGCTGTAAATAAAAAAAGATTATCATCTAAATCATCTATATTCTTACTATATTTTAATATTTCGGGAATAACGCGTCTTTCTGTTGGAATTCCAACAATTTCACGAGTATCATATAGCTTTTCGGGAATAACAATCTTTTGAACTGGTCTATCAAACTTTAAGGTCGGCATTTGTATAGCCCTATTTTGTACCATAAATCTTAAGAACAATGTATCATAGTTTTTCGAATAACTTGGTACAATCTTATAGGTTGATAATCTACGCATTATTGCGGGAACCATAGTCCAATCTTGAACAGTTAGAACTATTTCCATTCCTAATTTACGGGATAAATTTGCGATTATTACACTAAATTGTTTCATATTTTTATAAGCATGGAAATCATCAATAACGATTAAACAATTTCTTGATTTTCTTAACTCAGTTAAACCAAGAAACATATAGGGTGTAAAAGTAGTATTCGGTAAATTTAACTTATAATTCGCAAAAATCTTTCCGTTAGGATGATTATATGCCCAACGCCGAGCATATAAAGAAACAAAAAGAGTTTTCCCGCCACCCATAATCTTTTCTAAATATCCTAAAGGCAATTAAAACGTATCACCGCCTCTCCTAAACCTTCCAAATATGCGAGTGAGTAATTTCTGCTTATACTCTCCCGCAATGGCTTTACTCATACATTCCACATTTTCATTTATTTCTTTAGCGAATTTACGCTTTATGTGTTTTTTGTTCAAGATAAAGAACTTTAACATTTGAGCTATATATTTGTCCTCCGATTGAAATAAAGAAATCGCAAATAATTCACGTGCCTTAAACTCAGTCACCCCGCCAAAATAAGTCATTAACGTATCAAGAGCGTTAGCTAAACTTTTCTCTACATCCCCGCCCGAATTTTTCACGATTTTAAAATCATCAATCAAATCCGACATTTAATTTTCACTCCAAAAATGATATTTGATAAATTCATATAATTCTACTTGAAGGACTCTGTCAATGTTATCAAATGATTCATATATTCTCAGATTAAATTTCAGAATATAATCTAATCGTTTTAATTTTTCCACCGCGTAATTCACTCCATTCCATTAATTATTGATTGATACGACACTGAAGTCACCATATATGTAATCAAACAAGAACTTAACATGAGTAGTACCATGATGACAATATTAGTTAATGTCATTCTAGGTGCTCGAAATATCTTTTGAGTATATATACTATGTATTTTTGCGTCGATTTCACTTGCGGAATAACCCTTCATTACCAATAAAGACCTATAGTTCATTTTATTTACTTTCTCTTTAGGAAAGCCTTCCTTTATCAAATACTCTTTATCTTTATCTGTTAATTCTATGTCATTTCGCAAATTCATTTGGATTGAAAAAGGAATTTCTCTTACAACAATGAACAACGGTTTACCTTCAAGAAATAAAGTAGGTTTTCCTAAGTGAAAAACTTCAGAAGTCGATTTAATGCGAAGTACAGGGTCGATTCTTGGTAAAGCTATAATTTTACAATTTAAGCTTTCGTCGTTATAAATGTATAAAACGTATCCCGCAAAAGAAAGAAATTTCTTAACAGAATTATCTAATTTTTGTTTTAAATCCTTAAGAGTTATCTAAGTCCACCTCCCTAATAATTCTTTTACTTCTTTTATAGTAGATTTGGTAAAATTAATTGGATACATATACGCCTCAAAGCTCTCGTTCAATTGAATTGAACGATTAACGTATCCTTTCGATTTACAATATACATGTTTAAACAAACAAAAGAATACTAATAATACATACATCGAAATATACAAGAAAACCGCAGGAATATTATGGATTAAAACTGAAATTGTATCAATTAAAAAATCTGCGATTTTATCTAAAATATCATAAGTTTGAGCGTAAATTTGGTCAAAATCACCTTGGCATAACGTACATAACCAAATTAAAAACGCGAGTATATAAGCGAAAACTTTTACAAGAAACTCAATAATTACGGGCAATGCGTCATAAACAAACCAACGAAAAAACGGAATCAAGATTTTAAAGAAAAAGAGATAAAATCCCCATCCAACATACATAATTCCAATAAGCAGATACTTAATCATTATGTTCCAAATAAAACCACCTATAACACCTGCGCATACAAAAACAATAATCCAATTAAACGCAATTATTAAGAGATAAAATAACATTTGAACAAATAAATATAACCATTTGATTATCCAAGCAATAAAATCCCTTAACCAATTGAAAGCACCCCAGTCACCTAATCTTTTTCCTTCAAATATTTCATAATAATATTTACCTGTACTTGACTCTGCCTTTAATAAAGGATAACTGAGAGACCAATTCCCTATTTCATGATTTTCATAAGTATCAAAACTCAATGTCCAAGAAGTATATTGCCAGTATTCAGTATTTTCGGGTTGTATCTCATCTTTTTTATAAGGTTGTTTCTCATCAATTTCAATATCTAAATCATCAATAAAATGTTTAAGAAATAAATGTTGAGTTCCAAAACCTTCATAATATAAGTTTCTAATACCTCTTAGATTAGACATACTCCAGTTTCCTTGTATTCCCTCAAAAATCCGATAACAAGAGTTATTTGAATGATAATATGTATAATCCATTACATAAGGAAAATTTGTATTTAGCGTCCACGGATATAAGTTTACATCAAAACTGGTAAAGAATTCTTTATTAATATAGATTTTTATTCTTGTAAACATCCATTTGTCGGCAAAAGCAGACCCCGTATAATGTCCTTCTTGACAATAAACAGATAATTGAGTTTCTATATTTTCAATTGTAATATTTCCTAAATTATAATCATAATTCTCGGTAGAATATACATCAAAACCACTTCCACCCATATATCCGTATCCATCATTTAATACATGATGTAATTTTCTTGTTAAACCAGTTTCATTAAAATTAAGTTTTAAATCAATAATTCCAATTTGCCAAACTTCCCAGTATTCAAGATAATACCTAATAGATTGTATTCCATTATATTCATAGGTTTCATTTGTTAATTTACACATAAAATAATCAATCATAAAATTGATATTATCTGAATGACTATATCCATCAACTTTTAGCAGAATATTTAATGTCTGATTATCTGTCTGATTAATATATTGATTTGATTGACCTTTACCATTTTTATTAAAATATTCAATATTAAATGAATTATCATAGGCTTTTGAATCAATTAAATCAAATTCATTATTATCGAAATTATATATTCGAAAATTAATATTATGACTCAAATTTGTCTTAAAAGCATAAGATATTTCCAAATCTCTAATTTCCTTTATTTTTATATCATCTAACATTATTCGGGATGTAAAATTTAATTCTGCGTTATTAATTTGCTCAGATTTATTTAAACATTTAGAATCATGTAAATACATTTCCATTCCATTACTTCCGCCAGTTTCATATTTAATTCCATTAATATTATCAACATCGGCTAAAAAGTTAAATACATTAGCATTAATATACTCATCAGTAAAATAACGATATATTGTTGCTCTAAATTGATTTGAATTTAAACCCGACCAACCAGAATTATCAGAGATTCCATTCCTACATTCAAATTGTATATCCATTCTTACCCATTCATTAGCAATAGTATTAGGATTTCCTAATCCAGCAAATATATTTGACCAAGCATTATTTATCATATGTCCATATCCACATTGAGTAAATACTCTGGTATCGTGGTCAATATTATAGAATCTCATTTGCCATCGTTTTGAAATTGTAGCTTTCATTAATAACCAAAATGATAAGTTTCCAAATTGTAAAGATGTAAAATTAATATGAAATCTTGTATCGGAAGCCCCGGGGTCAAACAGTTTAATGTTTCGACCTTTTCCAATAGTATTTTCGTCTATTTCAGTTAAATCAACTTCAGTATAACAAGAGCCCGTATGTGTATATTGTCCATAATGCCAATCTCCGTTTCCATCATTCCCGTTATCTGGAAAGGCTTCTAATGTATGTAAAGTTAAATTATCATTACATACTATATTCTTTTGAATTTCTGAATCAGAATCAGAAATAATTTTTGTATAATCATTATCTAATAAATCTAATGTTCCATCTTGAGTTTTAGTTCCATTAATTATGTTAAAATTGCTAATTGTTTCATTAAAAACAATATTGGTTTTGTTTTGGCTTCTAAAAGCATTTAAATTATCTAAATTATCTAAATATGTTTGTTTTATTAAATTACCTCTCTGTGGAGCGTCATCTGCGTATCTATGAGACAATAAATTATAATCTTGAAACTCTGAATCATAATCTTTTATTTCAAAATAATTACGATAATCGTTTGTATCAGTAGCTTTTTCTTGAAATATATAAACTTTATCAGTTAAAATCTTTAGCGCATCATTGTATAAATGAGGTGTATAATCACCTTCAGCTTTAATATCAGTAGACATAAATATTATTCCAAAAAATATGCTAATTATAAATAATATTCCAATAATTCCTTTATTCTTTTTAATGGTTTTCTTATACCATTTTCGACTTTTTAAATCCATTTATTCATTCTCACTCTCTATTAAAAATGATATTAAATAAATTGCGGAAAAAAACAATATGTTATACGTAAAGAAAAAGATTCCATGCGTAGAATTTGATTGATATATATTGTAGAATAAGAATGTTGATATAGGTTCTCTAAATTCAATTTTAAGTCCTAAATAACCAAATCCCGACATAAAAATCCATATTAGAATGAAAAATATTAAATATCTTATCGAACCTTTAGAAATTTTACTCCGAAATCCTAATATATTAAGATACATCCCTAAAAGCAAAGCGTTAGTAATCGTAAATATCCATGACTCCGTTCCTTCATCGCTTCCAAGTGTTATATAAAGTACGATTATTCCAAAAGCAAAAACAAGTAAAATTAAAATTATAACTAATGAATACGAGCAAATTCTTAAAAATAACCAAGATTCGCTAAAAGACTCACTTCTTTTTCGAAAATAAAGTCTATAAATTAAAAAAAGAAACAATAATATAGCTATTATTGCTATACTATAAATTGTCGGCGTTATTCTTATAGCAGTCATGGAACTTCTACAACACCATCGGTTCGGTTATTCTCGTCGGCTTTAACGAGCGGTTCAATCTCTAACATAGAACTTTTTCGCTCCTTCAGTTTACCATGTAGAAAGCCAAGTAAATAAAATCCAAAAGGAAAAAACATAATCCCTGCTATAACTAAAAAAACACGTTTCATCCCTAATTTCAAAATTTTTTCTTTATCCATAATCATCGAGTTATATTTTATTCGAGAAGTTATATAAATATAACTATTAAAATGAAATATAACTGATATAATTACAAAAAAAAAAAGGTAAAATTAAGCTTCTTTTAACCCTAAAGTTCGTTAAAATGAACGGGAATTAAATAAACTTTATAGTATAAATCCTTATTTATCTCAGAGTGTTTCTCTGCGGGAATATTGATAAGAATTTTACGACCTGACGTGGATGGTTTAGCGACAAAATAGATTCTATCTTTATTGTCATTATTCTCATTTTCAGTCATGATTATATTATTGTCATACAAGTATTTAAAGGTGCGTATTAGACACCTTCAAATACATTTATAAAGGATACAATCAATACAAATAATATAAAAGATACCAATATATATCAATAGGTTATTAAAATGAAAAGAGTTAATCTAAACGTACAAGAAAAATTCATAGAATTTCTTGATAAAGAAGTAGAACTTGGATTATATCCAAGTCGAAATGAAATTATTCGCATAGCAATTAAGGATTGGATTCAAAAAGAATCTATTTTTCTCTCAAATTTTAATTCTGATACTAAAAAATTGTCGGAATTACATCGAAAATTCGTAGAATTCAATAATTCACTAAAAGAGCAATTATTCCCTATATATAGTCTTAAACACAGACCTTCACTTCCACTGCAAAATTTGAAATCCAATAAAAAAGTAGGTGATTAAGGCTGGGTAAAGACCTTACTAAACCGTTTAGTGAACAAACTAAACAAAAGAGTAAAACATACTTCGATATTTCCGATGACGAGCTAATGATATATCATGATACTGAACCAAAAGTCCACAGAGTCGTTTTTAAATCAAAATCCATTGAAGGTAAAATTAGCGTTCATTATACCATTTTTAGCAAAATCAAATCAAAAATGGAAAAGTGGAATAACGATAATCCATTGAATTTTTGGAAAAACTCTAATTATACTTTAGGACTTAGTAAGCATGGTAAAATAGTTCTTTATGTAAAATCGGATTTATCGGTTTTTCCGAAGGAGTTTTTAAGAAGTCTAAGACAAGATTTTAATTTTAACGAAATTGAAATACACACTTTTATTAGACATTTAGAATTCGTAGAACTTGAAATTAGTCATAAAATTACTGACCCTCTTGAAAAACTAAAAAACGCAAAAATTCATTACGATATTGAAGGCTTGGTTAATAAATTAATTGCTTTTACTGATGAGAGCTTCGGAAGTCTTGAATTAGAAATAAAAGGGGATCCTTCGACAAGTGGAAACTTAGAATTTCTATTGAGAGATAAACTTAATGCGGTTCTTTATTTTGCCGAATTAACAAAAATCGTAGCAAAATTAACCAAAATCCAAGATGAGATTCAAAACACACTCAGTTTTGTTAGAAATGGTGTTGTTTTTCTAATTGATGATTTACTAAACAATCGTTTAGTATTCACTAAACAAAATAATGAAAATGAGGATGATAAATAATGCCCGTTGACGAAGTTGTACGAGAAAAGATTCTTAATTGGATTAAAAACGGAAAAAAATACACTGAAATCATGGTTTTGGTCGAAAAAGAAGGTCAAACCATAACTAAAGGCGGTATTACATTTATTAAAAAAGAAGCTGAAAAAAAAGCTAAACTAACTAAACCTACTAAACAAAAAATTGATGTATCGAAAATATTTACAGGCCATAGCAGGGAAAAAAAACCAAAATTCGAAAATGCTTTAGAACGCCAAAAACCAAAAGACATTGTTTATACAAAATTACTTTCAGATTTAGAATTCAGTAATTTCGAGAAATCGCTTGAAATCGTTATAAATTCGAATACTAAGAGATTAAAAACAGCAAAAGCGTTTGGAATTCTAAATGCGTTAAATATTCTTAAAGATACTTGTAAAATGATAAAAAAGAGAGGTAAATATTAAAATGGTTAAAATAGAGTTAGGCAATGAGATTTCCGATGACGAGATGGATAAACGCATTGAAAAATCAGATATTATTTCTGTATTTAATATAGTAGAGAATTCCAATTCGTTAATTAAAGAAATAATTAAAACCTTAGAAAAAGACTATTCAATAGTTTATGTACATCATTATCCTAAAGAATTAAAAGTTCATATTGGTTTAAAAGAGGTTAAAAAAGAAAATTCCCTTAAAATTATTTGCCCTAATTGTAAGAGCGAGAAGGTTATCAGAAAATTAACTTCAGTAGATAAATCAACCGCACAGTACGAGTGTAAAGATTGCGAGTGTAATTTTATAGATATATTCATAGAGGTTTAAAATCATGATGAAAAACATTACAATCAATATTCCCGACCTTTACGATGAGAATATTCAAAAATTAATAAAAATGGACATCGTACCAAGTCGTAGCGAAGCTATTCGCATAGCATTACGGGAATACCTTCAAAAAGAGCAAAAGAATATAAAATTATTAGGTTTTAAGGTGTAATTATGAAAATAGTAACTATAAATGTTCCCGAAAGTTATATCGACTTTATTAATAAGCTAATTGGATTTAACGGATTATATCCTTCTCGAAGCGAACTAATTAGATGTGCTGTGCGTGAATTCCTTATTAAAGAATTGAAAATGGCTAAATCAGAAGCTTTAAATAAATTAGCTATTTTGACTTCTAATCATAACGACAATAATTCTTATGTTCACGTTCCTATAAGTATAAATGCTCAGAATGAACCTATAAAAGCATTCAAAACCTATAAAATTCTCAATAAACTCGAAACCAAATCAGAGCAAACAGAACCACAGAAATTATCATATTTCTGTCGAATTTGCGATAAAAAACTTCCTTCTCGACACTTCCACTTCATTAATAAAGCGCTTAATATCCATGAAGTTTTTTGCTCTAAAGAATGTAAACTGAAATATATTAACTCTGTGAGGGAAAAGAACAATGATTAGCGAAGGCGAAGCTATATTCTACATAGAATATTTAGACCATGCACGAAGTCCCGATTTAAACCGATTAGAATCAAATCCCGTCGTTTTATGGTGTACGGGAAAAATAGCACAAGAGAGCAATGAATTCTTAGCATTACTCTGCTCTGGAGTTAAAAACGAGATGCCGACATCTCATCCTACTTATGAAATAATCCTAAAATCCGCAATTACAATAAAGGAGTTAATTCACATTGTCAAATAAAAGAATAGAGTATTTTAGCGAAACATGGAACAAAATCCAAGACGCTATTAATAGTTTTATTGAAAAAATGAGTGAAAAATCGAATTCTTTTGATATAATAAAGATTCATATTAATAGAGAAACCTTATTGGAGGGCTATATCTGTGTAAACGGATATATCCTTTATCAAGAATAAGAGGTAAATGAAAATGTCAAATGAAACTTTAGATAAAGATTTTTTTTGTTGTCCTGTATGTCGTTTCAGAATTTCATTAATAAATATTAATGGTCTGTGTCCTAATTGCGATTCTGAAGGCTTCAACACTCTTAGACTTCATTATGGTAAATGTCATGATTGTTCCTTTCATTTCTTTAACAACGATTTTCTTAAATGTAATTTTGGACATCGACACGTTCCTAAATATTTTTGTAAAGACTATAAACAACAAAAACTTGAGGTTTAAAGGATGATTGAAAGAATAACTAAGAAAATAACGAAAGAAGTCATAGAAAATATCTATTCGGATAATTACAAATCCGAACATTCGGAATTCTTACGAGATAATTTCTCAATAGCAGGTCGGGGTATAGATACGTACAATGACTATAATATCTCATTTGAATTTAAAGAATGCTTTACAAATAAAGTAAAAAATCAATGGTATAAATTACCTTTATATCAAGTAAAAACCACAGATTTTTTTGTATTCTGCTTAAATAATAATGAATTTCATGTAATTGATTCATTATTCTTATCAAAAATTTATAAATTTCCAAAAGGTAAGTCAAATATCAGAATTGGAAAAGTACGCAAAATATCTATATTTACAACAAATAATATAGAAGTTTTAGAAAAATATATCAAAAATTTAAAGACCAAATGAATAATCGAATGTGTAAATATTGTTATTATTGTTCTAAATGTCTTAATAGTTCTAAGTGTTTGAACTGTAGAGATAATTCTAATTTCATTTCTGAGCGAGATTATAAAAAGATTCAGAGATTACTTAAAAAAGCTCATAAATCCCTTAATAAACATTTAAGTCTAAAAGACATTTTGGAGTTGGAATAGAAATGAATTGTAAATTTTGCGGAAAAGACATTATTGTAAGAGTCGATTCTGTTAAAGCTTATAATCGTCATGTAGGTATAATAATATTTTGCTCTATAGAATGTAAGAAAAAGTATCAAAAGCTTCAAAAAAAGCTATATTTAGAGCATTTGGAGGCAAAAAAGAATGAATAGGGTAAATAAAACAATCTATTTTATCGGTTTAACGTGTACTGAAATGTCTATTTTTGGATTAATTGTAATGATTTGCGAACAATTTGAGCTCTTAGATATTATTAGTATTGGCTCAAGATTAGCTAATTTAACGATGTTAGATACTTGGTTAATTGTTATCTTTTTTGTGTTTTTTCCATTATTTTCAATAATTAATTTGATATTATTAAAACTAGGTGTGTTAAAAATTGAGTAAAATCGCATATTACATAAAAGCAAGTTTGTTTAAGCTATTTGAGATATTTTATAATCTCAAAATAAGAATTGACTTATATAAAGAGAAAAGAAAAGAAAAGAAAAAGATTGATTAAAATGTCTAAAGTTAAAGATAAGAATGAAACTTGGAGTTTAGAAGGATGTAAGAGTCCAAAAAAGCTCATATATAGCGATTTTTTAGAAAAAATAAAGGAATTATGTATTGAAGGAAATTTAAACGATGGCGCACATCATAAGGATTGGTATTTTGAACAGATATTAATTAAATTAGGTTATAATTTACCGAAACTAAAAAAAGATATTGAAAACGAAGGTTATGAATGGAATGACGGAATCCCTCCATAATAACAAATCGAGATGAGGTGTCTTAAATTTGAAATGTTATAAATGTGGAAAGCCATTGTCAATACTATATATTTTAATGAATTTTAGAGGGTTATCTGCTAAAATAAGATGTAAGAATTGTCGAAATGCGTTTTGGAATTATAAGAAATGTGTAAAAAAGATTAAAAAAAAACTCAAAAATGAAAAATCATGAAAAAGCGTACAATACTAATTATATATTGGTTAATAATCATAGGATTTTTCACGTTTTTATCGTGTGTTATTTTACATATTATTTTTCCAAGTATAAGAGAGGTTTTAAGAGGTTTAAAATGATGATTGATTTAGATAACGAATTTGGTAAATTTGATTATAGATGTAATGATTGTAATCAATATTTCAAAAAACCCGACACATTTAAAGATAAGGAAGTTTGCACTTTTTGTTATTCCAATAACATTACTTCCAAATACTATTTGAAATTTAAGAATCAAAAGATTAATACGTATCATATACTCCGTAGTAGATATTCAGAAAAGATTTTCAAGAAAAGAGATTATAATATAGATATTATTTTACTTTTCATTTTAATCGCTATTATAATAATAGGATTTATAATTAACTCAGTTATGGATTGGTAAAAAGATGAGAAAAATAAGCTATTCTGAAATGTGGAGTAAATTATGCGAAAAAGAACATACAACAATTAGAAAGCATAATAAATGGAAATTAAAAGAGATTTTACCCGAAGTCGTTAAGGGAAGCTATTTACAAGATGTAAAAGTAATCAAGAAAAAAAGAAGGATATTGTATTATGTAAAACCAACGATATTAATGAAAGATACGGATTCTAAGACTAAAAAAGAAGCTTTAGATAAAATCAATTG
>JABUBK010000123.1_pt1 | contig 15418 bp, 13 predicted proteins | sample 7332671 | NCBI WGS metagenome assembly JABUBK01 (sample SAMN07256342, study PRJNA390944) | subsurface metagenome | isolation source: Methane hydrate marine sediment | place: Pacific Ocean: Eastern North Pacific, ODP site 1244 | collected 2002
AGGGTTCACATCATTAAGCTTCCAGTTGCATAGAAACATCTTCGACACCCTGAAATATATCAAGCTAGTCAACCTCGATGATGCAAAAAGTGAATTTGATCATTGATCTCGCGCGCGCGCGCGCGCTGGATGGAGAAAAGTAACTGTCTTTTAGGAAACGCGTCGAAAAAAAGGCTGAGTAAAAAAGAAAAGGCTTACAAAACTGAGTAGTTAATGAAGGAGAAGCGTGTGCTGAGGAAGAATTGAACCTCAAGCTATCAAAGAAAAGGATTGAGATTGCCTACAGAATCGCTGAAGATAGAACCAATATGAAGAATCATAATGCTTAGCGCGTGCGCATAACCCTCATAGAAAAGATTATATCTGACTGGTAGATGTTTTCCCGCTACATATATCCCAGTTGAGTGTGGATAGCTTGGACAGCGGCGTGATGATCGAAACGAAAAACCTCACTAAGAAATTCAATGGATTAATAGCTGTGGACCATGTCTCCTTCAACGTGAAGAGAGGCGAGATATTCGGTTTGCTTGGCCCCAATGGAGCTGGCAAAACCACGACAATAAGGATGCTCTCCACATTAACCAAGCCCACGGAGGGCACGGCCACAGTCGGCGGCTACGACATAGTGAAGGATGACAACGAGGTGAGGAAGCTCATCGGCCTGGTTTCCGAAAAGATAATCATGTATGACCGGTTAACGGCTAAGGAAAACCTGTGGTTTTTCGGAAGACTCTACGACATCCCAAAAGTAGTTCTCAACAAGAGAATCGACGAACTGCTAGGGCTGGTTCAGCTAAGTAATTGGAAGGGTTCTCAAGTGGGCACGTTCTCATCGGGTATGAGGCAGAGGATGAACGTGATAAGGGGGTTGCTTAACATGCCAGAGGTGCTGCTACTAGATGAACCCACATTGGGTCTAGATCCTCAATCCTCCGTCGAAGTCAGAGAGTTCATAAAGAAAATTAATAGAGAAAATAAGACGACGATCATCCTCACAACACACATGATGGTTGAGGCCGACATGCTCTGTGACCGCATAGGCATCATAGACTACGGAAAGATCGTTGCACTTGATACATCAAAAAATCTGAAGAAGCTTGTTTCAGGAGCTGACACAACAATCTTGGAGCTGGAGATTGCAAACCTCAACACCAACATGATCTCGTTGATACAGACCCTAAAATGCGTTAGTTCCGTCTCTCAGGATAACGCTACCCACATCAAGGTTCATGCTAATGGTGACGAGGCGTTTGACACCATAATCGACGCCATAAGAGCTGAGAAGGGCAAGATAAACTCAGTAAAAAATCTTGAACCGTCACTTGAAGATGTGTTCTTACACATCACTGGGCACGAGGTGAGAGACAAGGCAGACCGGAAGATACCGATGAGAAGGCACAGGCGTTTTATGCCGCGGCGGAGGGTGAGGTGAGGGCGAGTGAGCGTTAAAAGTTTGGTCTCTCACAGCCTTATGGTTGCTTGGAAGGACCTAATGGAGTTGTTTAGGAACAGAATGATGCTGATTATGCTTGTGTTAATGCCGTTACTCATGATGACCATGGCCGGCTTTATGTTTCCCTCAAGCACATCCATAAGCCAAGTATCCGTCGCCCTAGTGAACGAGGACGAGGGTAGTGAAAGTGCAACGCTTATCGCAGCCTTGGAGACGATGAATAGCAACACAGGTATGATGACAATCACTAGCGCTTCAAGTCTTGATGAGGTGAGAAGTATGATCCAAGCGGGAGAGGTTGAAGGAGGAATAATAATCGCCAGCAACTTCACTTCAAGCCTCATCAAAGGGAAGCAGGGAGTCATCACAATCGTAACCGACCAGTCGAACCCTCAGATGTCTATGCTCCTGCAGATCGCTCTGAAGGAGGTGCTTGAACAGATGGGCACATGGCTGGCACAGCAGAATGTTCAGGGGCTAAACCAAACGGTTAACCCAAGCAACTCTCTTGCGATCGTGAAACCCTACAGTATTCAGACGGAGGGAGCCGTTCTGGGAGATTTCAGTTATTTCGACTTCATAGCTCCCGGGTTGATGGCTATGACAGTGATGATGAGCGTCATGACGGGGCTTCCCGCAGCTATCTCCCATGAGAGGGAGGTGGGGACGCTGGATGGAATGATGGTAGCTCCCATCAACAGACTTGCAATAATACTTGGAAAAACCCTTGCCCAGACAGCTAGGGGGATGCTTCAAGGAACCCTTATACTCGCATTGGCTGTGGCTTTGTTCGGCGTCACCATCCACGGGAGCATTCTACTAATCTTTGCATTACTCTTACTAGGGGTGTTCAGCTTCGTCGGTCTCGGCGTTGTGATAACCTCCTTTGCAAAGGATCAAGAGACAGCTATGATGGTGATGATGGCCTTGATGTTCCCTATGATGCTCCTCAGTGGCGTGTTCTTCCCGATACAGCAGATGCCCTGGTACATGCAGAGCATCTCGAAATTTCTTCCACTGACCTACGTAGCCACTGCTCTGAGGAAGGTTATGGTGTTTGGAGCAGGGGTGCCCATGATAACCACTGAGCTCGCGGTGCTGATAGGCTTTGGAGTCGTCATGACCACAATCGCGGTGCCGGTGTTCAAGAGAGCCATGACCAGGTAGAGGATTTTTTCCCCACTATCATTTTATCAATGTCTGTATAGGCGATCTCGAAGTTATAAATCGCAAAGAAGGTTATCTTTGTTCGTACCTATCATCTTGGTTCGCGAATTGCTTTTAAACAACCATAATAGTATAGAACTAGCTCGACATGTCCAAACGAAAAACATCCATAACAAAGAAGACAAGAAAGAAATTAGAACACAGACTAAAGATAGTAGAAAAAAGAGATAGGATGTTGGTGAAAGACTTTTCATCCGAAAGAGCGGTTATGGAGGAGGTTTTTGACCGCTCAACATTGATGGTGATTTACGACTTTTTAAATAAAGGCGTCATAGACGAGATTTATGGTGTTGTTAAGGCTGGAAAAGAATCACGAGTTTATTGGGGAAAAGACAAGCAAGGAAATGAGCTAGCAATAAAAATATACTTAACTGTTTCAGCTGAATTCCGCAAAGGCATGCTCAAATATATCATAGGAGACCCGAGATTCAAAGGCGTAAGACGTGACACCCGCTCGCTGGTTTTTGCATGGGCTCAGAAAGAATTCAGGAATCTAGTGCAGGCAGTAGCCGCAAAAGTTAGGGTTCCGAAACCAATTGCTGTGAAAAAAAATGTGCTCGTAATGGAGTTTATTGGGAAGAACGGGATTAGCGCGCCTTCTATGAAGGAGCGGTCACCGAAGAATCCTGAAAAAGCCTACAAGGCTCTTTTAACTTATTTGAGACGGCTTTACCGTAAAGCTGAGCTTGTTCACGGAGACTTAAGTGAATACAATGTCATGATTTGGAGAGGTCATCTAGTAGTGTTTGATGTTTCGCAGGCTGTTCCGCTTTCTCATCCCCTAGCAAATTTCCTTCTACTAAGAGATTTAGAAAACATGAACAGATATTTCACTCGCTTAGGTGTTGAAGTGGTTTCAGTTGAGGAATGCTACAGGAAGGTTACGGGTCGTGACAGCAGCTAGCTCGTTCCTTAAAATTCCAAGAGAAAGGATAGGGGTCTTAATAGGACCAAATGGAGCAACCAAAAAATACATTGAAAGGACGCTTTCAGTTGAGCTTGAAATAGAAAGTGAAACAGGCGGCGTCAGAGTAACCTTAACTGAAAACACTGAAGATCCATCTTTACTTTTCAAGGCTAAAGATGTTATAAATGCCATTGGAAGGGGTTTCTCTCCAGAACTCGCTTTCCGCTTGATCCGTAATGAAGAAGCTTTTCTGAACATAATCGACTTACGGGCTATTTTCGGTAGGTCTGAATCAGATATAAAGCGTGTTAAAGGGCGGATAATAGGGATGGATGGCAAAACTAGAAGGATAATTGAGGAGTTGACGGAAACTAGCGTGTGTGTTTATGGGCATACTGTTGGCTTAATTGGAGACATTGAACAGGTTCAGGCTGCAAGAGAAGCCATTCAGATGTTGATTAGAGGAAGCCTACACAGCACGGTTTACAGGTTTCTACACAGAAAACGAAGAGAACTTAAAAAAAGAAAGCTTGAACTTTGGGAAAAACCAGAAGAAAAATAGTAGGCGGGCTCTCCGCACTCAAGATCTCAATCATTTTGCTTCAGCGGGGCCAGAGTCGTCATTGCCCGCCACAAAAAACTAAAACGTTGGACCTAAATAAAAAGATATGTGCTTATACGTTCCCATAACATTCAGAGTTTACATATTTCAAGCTTCCAAGTAGCGCGCGCGATCAGACTACTAGAACAATCACTCTAAGGTATAGAAAGAAGGCTCCTCAAATGATTTATCTTTTCTTTCGCTTATTCTCTTTCTCTTTCAAAGCTTGAAACAAAGCATGAAAAATAGTGTATGGCTCAGAAGGAGGATCTGTTTTCTTCTTCGATTTCCCTTTACTCATTCTTACCGTCTCCTCACATAGTGAGACAACCAACCCCAATTCAAAATAGAGGCTATCCCAATCCAGAAAATCAATATCAGCAACTTGACTGCTCCTAAGGACATTTCTTCAAACATTTTCTTCTTCCTCCTACCAGTGTGGTATCTTTTTGTAGTCTAAAAGCAAAGTTTCCAGAACGGAAACAACCGTGTACACAGCATATTTCTGAAATCAAAATAATAATGGAAGCGAAGCACCGCTTAAAAGACTTCAAACGACTTACTTTATAGAAGAAAGTTCTAGAAGAGGAATACAGAATGGTGGTTCTACAATGAATCCATGGGCTTCACACCCTGTTAAAAAGAGAGATAGGCTATACGTAATGGCTGAAATTTTAGAAATAGCGAAGAATGGAGCTTTAAAGACACATGTTTTGTACAGGGCAAGCCTAAGTTTCACGCAAGTTAACAATTATCTAAAATTCATGTTGGAAATCAACTTGCTGAAAAAAGTTAAGCAGAATGACAAAAACATTTACAAAACAACTGGGAAGGGGCTTGATTTTCTGCAACGCTATCATGGACTAGCAGAGTTGCTCAGAACAGAAGAAGAGAACAGTAAAATCAACAGTAAGATGTTGCCTTCACATCTGCTAAGAAATGTTAGCTCCGTTGTGTACATATCAAAAAATCACTAAACCTATCCTTTTTCTTCTTTTCCAGTATCGGATTCATAAACATTCTAGGGAGTTCATAGAAAGAAAACTTCACTATTGTCCAGTCATTGAGTAGAGTAAGATTCATACTTTATTCAAGTTTCCTTCGTGGATTTCTTGGATTTCGCGCGCGCGCTCTATGCATTGCATTGACCTTACGGTTACACATATCATCCACAAATTTAAGTTGCACTGTCAGAAGAAATCTTGTTGCGGTGAAGGAAGACAGAAAAAAGAAGAGTCAAAACTAGGTTTCTTTCACTTCGCGTGCACATCATAGGCTTCTGAAAAAAGGAGAAGATGGAGGGACTGCTGTAGCGCTATAGTAGGGTTTTGCTCGGCAACAATGGTTTTCTGCGCTTCTTTGAAGCTGTTTTTGTCAGGATGACCGCGACTAATGTGACGCTTATCAAGAGTGGCGTGAGTATGGCTGTAGCGCGCGCCGAAGGGGACAACAATAGGCGCAAAGCTAAGGCTTGGCTTTCAAAAGGTTACTTAGACAAAGCGAGAGATTTGAAGACTGGGGAGTTCCTTCATCAATACGGAAGTAGAATCACTTATTATGATTTACGTAGAGGTCGGATCGAAACTTGTGTACGCGATTTCTATGATTTTGTTACTAAGATCTGGGCTTTGAATTCTGAACTTGAGGAAGAAGAAATGAGTGAGACTCACACGCCCTTCACTGTCAGGAGCTTGTAAACCTTAGTCAGGAAGCTGGGTTTAAAGTAGTACATACTACTAGTCTGACTCCTATAGATTCGCATTTGGAGTATTGTGGCATAACTCTTGAATCAAGGGTAAAGCTTCCAAATCGGCACATCATATTGCATGCGAAAAAGATTTGACTCCAAATGTTGAAAAAGGGTGTGATAGCCACCTCATTTCGCTCGTGCTCTAGATAATTGTGGTTTAGTAGTGCAGATGCATTGAGGTCAGGTGTATTATTACCTTATGGTAACATTTATATATTACTCAACGGTAATTACTTTATGGTAATAAGGGGCGAAGCTGAATGAAGTTGAAACTACAGTTGGTGCAAGACGGAGAAATAATATTCGAAATACCACTTTCGCCTATGGATTGGTCGAGGGAGGATCTGAAGAACGAATTCAACGCTATCGAAGAGGATTTTCAAAGATTCTCCAAGATTTTTGACGCTTTGGCCCATGAAACTCGCCTGCGGATGATGAAAAGGCTTATGGAGGAAGAAGATCGCACGCTAAGCTTCTCGGATTTCATGCGGGACTTGGATTTGAACCCCAAGCTCGTGTGGGAGAACGCAAAAAAACTGAGGGAAGGGGGACTATTAGAGAAGATTGGACGAGGCAGATATCGTTGTTCAGAGTTCGGAGAAAGCGGCTTCATGATGATGAGCTTCGCGTTAAAAAGGCTTAGGGAAGCCTTAGAAGAATTGGAAGAACTTTAGGGAGGTGAAAAACTGAGATGACAGCATTCTTTGATTTCGACGAATTTTTCGGGGACTTCGGGTTTAACGGTGAATTCATGAAAACTATCCTGAAAGAGTTCAACGAGATTGACAAAATGATAAAGAGTGGAAAACTCAAAGGCAAATGGGACATCAAACAAATTGATGAATCTGGAAGAAAAGGGTATATCATTCAGGGACGGTTTTGGTCAACGCAGCCAATTGAGCCTTTTGAGCCGTTTAAACCTTGGAGAAGACGACCGATGCCGAAGAGACCTTTCGAAGTTTCAGAAAAAGCCTTGAAGGAGATCCGTGGACCTTTGACTGATGTTTTCGAGGAAGATAAGGCAGTGAAGATCTACGTTGAGTTGCCGGGTGAAGAAAAAAACGACGTACAGCTAAACGTTACAGAAGGCAAAGTTGAGGTCAAGGCAAAGAAGTTCTACAAGATGATAGAGGTGCCAACAAGCAACATTGACATCAAAAAAGTATCATCGAAATACAAGAATGGAGTGTTAGAGGTAACAATTCCAAAGAAAGAGAAGTCTCCTCTAAAAATCGACTAACCCAAGCGAACAAGAGCGGCACGGTTTTCGCTAGTTTTTCTGTGGAATCCCTATAGTCTCCAACATAGAAACCTTGCTATTTAACTATAGTTTGACTATCCGTCTTCATGATATTGTTGAGTTTGAAATAACCTCTATAATCATTCCTAACCATATTTCCTTTGTTTAGGTGTTGAAGATGGTTAACTGTCCAAAATGCGGAGAACCATTAGTGAAAAGAACTAAAACTAAATACTTCTGTGAAAATGAAAGTTGCCCCGTCATATTTGTACGATGCCCTCATGAACCCGCTAGAATGAGAGTAGCCTTCACAGCATTAGCAAGAGAGCAAACTATTGGAAAAATCGAAGAAACTATTGCAAAAAGCAGAAGCCATGTTTTTTGAACAGTTAGAGTAAAAACCTCAAAAACGTTTAAAACACCCAATAATCAGCTTATCAACAGTCAATTAAGAGAACAGGAATTAGACTACTCGCTCTTGCCCGCCGATTCACTTCGTGCTTTGGTTAGTTTCTTATTTTCAGGTTTGTTTGTGTCACGGTGAAAACAACCTTTGAGTAGGCGTGGAACCTATATTCCTAAAATGAAAAAAGAAATCCTAAATTATAGAGAATTGTATATGTGTTGAACATTATGCTGAAACATATCAGTCTAGTTCCCTTGGCTGCCGAAAGCCTCGGTGTAAGATCAATGTGCACCTACGTTGAAACCCCAGACGTGAAGATACTTTTGGATGCTGGAGTTTCTCTTGGTCCAATTCGTTTCGGTTTACCTCCTCACCCAGAAGAATTCAAAGCCATAGACCTTTGTCGAAGAAAAATCGCAGAAGCCGCTGAAAAAGCTGAAATTGTAACGTTAAGTCATTATCATTTTGACCATCATACGCCTTCTTATGAAGATTGGTTGTGCAACTGGACAGAGCCAACAGAAACCACGAAGCAAATCTACGAAGGGAAAACCGTCTTGATAAAAAACCCTAAAGAGAAAATCAATTACAGCCAAAGGCGAAGAGGATGGATGTTCCAGAAGACAGGTGGGAAGTTTGCGAAAAAACTTGAAGTTGCAGACGGAAAATCCTTCACTTTCGGAAAATCCACAAAACTTAGATTTTCAGAACCAGTCTTCCATGGATCAGAAAACTCGGTTTTGGGCTGGGTTTTAATGACAACCATTCAATATCAAGACGAGAGATTCATGTTCGCACCTGACGTTCAAGGTCCTATGTGTTCTTATACACTTGAACTAATCCTAAGAGAAAAACCACAAATATTAATGATGGGTGGTCCGCCGCTTTATTTAGCTGGATTCAGAGTTAAAGAAGAAAACATTCAAAAAGGATTAAAAAATCTGGAAAAAATTGTTGAAACTGTGCCTCTCACAATTTTAGAACATCACATTTTGAGAGACAAGGATTGGCGAGAAAAAACAAAAAATGTGTTCGAGAAAGCACATAAACGCGGACACAAAGTTTTGACGGCAGCTGAGTTCTTAGGAGAAAAAAATGTTTTCTTAGAAGCTGTGAGAAAAAGACTGTTTATTGAGAAACCGCCGTCAACTGAGTTTGAAAAATGGATGCGCAAAGAAGGAACGACGAAAAGGCATGTTAAACCTCCGATCTAGTCCTTGAGTAGTTTTTTTATGTTAACCAAATCTTCTGACAACCGTTCATATCGTATTCCATAAAACGGTACTGACATTTTCCTTTCTTTCAGGGCAAAACACAGTTGCTCTATTAGAATGCCAGAACCCTTTACTCTTTCATGCTTTGACATGTTTCCGCAAGGTTTCCCCTTTGAAGTTTCATTCACACCGCAGCTTGGGCTTCCATCAACACCTATGACTATTTCTGTGTCTATTCCGCATTTTGCGTAGTCTTGTATTTGATCGACAATTTCTTTAGTGATTTTTCTGCAATGACTCCTAAACATAATAGTGCTATATTGGTCTTTAGTTTGAGGCTTTCTTAACACGCCAGCATATGTTAGTTCCGGACAAGACATTTGGACAATGCCTATCTTTTTACGCAAAAAAAATTCTGCAATTTCAGTTATCATACCTGATCTTTCTGCTAAGCCTAAAACACGAGAATTCTGATTTAAGATGCAGTGAGCAACTACGGCTATTCTTCCACTTCTCTTATCCTTAAACAATTCGTTCACATCATCTTCAGAAGTCTCTTCAATCATTGTCTAACTTGACAATTTTTCATGAACTATATCTCTCTGATCTTCCCTTATCCGCCCGATCATGTTTTCAACCATTTCAGCTCTTCTTAATGTACCTATAGAGTGGTGGCTTCCATTCGTAATTGAAGCCATGACCTCAGTAACAATATGACCGTATGTTTCGCGACCGTACATGTGAGGATTTGTGTTTACAACAATTGTGTGTATTCTCTCACGCTTAATCATTTTAGAAGCGGACATTACGTCCTTCACAGCCATGTCTTCATATTCTCTAACAATCACCCGAACTTCTTCTATTTGCCGAACCTCACCAGTCTCAAGGCTTCTCTTCAAGGGAACATTTGCACTCCCGTCAGTTATTATGACCATAACTGGCACGGTTGAGGGGTCTCTCCTTTTTGCCTCCTTTAAAACTTCTCGCGCCTTCAGCATTCCAGCGGCAAGAGGCGTGAAACCACTTACACGTAGGTTTAAAAGTTTGTTAGCTACAACTCTTAGATTTGTTATCGGATGTTGAACGACAACAGCCCCCAAATCCTTTAAAGCTACTATCCCGACGCGATCTCTACACCTGTATGCGTCGCTGTGGAGCTTGAGCAACGCTTCTTTTACAGCTTCTAGATTGAAAAGCATAGAACCACTTAGATCAATGACAAAAATCATTGTCAAAGGAGCCTTATATGATCTTAACTTTTCGCGCACATCCTCGAGACAAATTTTTAACGCTGTCTCTAAAGGTTTTTCACGGTATTTCTGTTTTCTAGCTGCTTCTCGGATAGTTGCAGGTATATGAATGTCAGCAGGTTTCCCATGTGGAAACTTCCATCCATAAGGTTTACCCTTATGAAGAGACGTTATTGCCTGAGCATGTCTACCAGCATAAACACTCCGTTTCCTAGTTTTGATTTTTCCCATTTTTAGAAAAAATTTTGATGGAGAAACAATTCTCTTTTTTAAACTGCCAAAAATCGGAAAGCCTTGAGAAACTTTAAGCGATCCAGCAGCGCCACTGACCGTCGGAATTCCCTTCAACTTACCTTTCTTGCTTTCAACTTTTTCTTCATAAGTTTCTCCACGAAGCTTTTTGGAGCCTATTTGGAGACTATCCGTAGAGGGGGCGTTTTTTGGGCTTCTTTTCAACTTTTTTCCAATTCCGAAAAGGACGCTGCCAAGCAACCGGTTCATGAGAAACATTAATCTAAGCTGCATTCTCCGGATTTTTTTTAAGGGATTCTCTTTTTTTGCTTTTTCTTCTTCCTCCTTTGTTGTGTCTTTTCTAGCCCAGAAAATGGCTTTTCCTTTTAAGAATCTCCTTTTTTTCATTTCCTTTTTTGTTGTCTCTCCCGTTTTCTCAAACTGAAAAACTTTCTTCACTGTCGCCCTAAAAGCTTCCACTATTTCCTGCGGCGTTGCTGGTTCGAGAAATCCTCCCTCTCTTGTTCTGTGGCTCAAAGCAAGTTCAGCCGCGACTAAAACGTCATCTAACTGTACTTCTTTTCTGTTTTCGAAGGCTGCTAACGTTGATGCTGCTTTTGCAATGATTATGTCTGGGCGTAAGCCGTCAACCTTCAGGTTCGAACATGTTTTGCAGATGGTTTCGAGGAGATTTTCTGGAATTACAACTCCTTTTAGCATTTTTCTTGCTTGAGTTATTCTTTTTCGTAACTCGTTTTGTGAAGGCTCGTGTTTTTTATAGAATTTTTCAGGGTTCCCCTCGAACTCCATGTTTCTCTTAACTACTTCCATCCGGTCTTCAACAGAGTCTATTCTCTCAACGGTGACTGATAATGGAAAACGGTCAAGAAGCTGCGGTCTTAATTCTCCTTCTTCCGGGTTCATTGTTCCAATGAATATGAATCGGGAAGGGTGACTTACGGATATTCCTTCTCTTTCTACGGTGTTCCATCCCATGGCTGCTGCGTCTAGCAAATCGTCTGCGATGTGGTCTGCCAATAGGTTAACTTCGTCTACGTAGAGAATGTTTTGGTTTGCCTCGGCTAGAATTCCAGGTTCTAGTGCTTCTATTCCGTGTTTTATCGCTTTTTCTATATCTAGGCTTCCGACGACTCTGTCTTCTGTTGCGCCAAGCGGTAAGTCAACAACAACCATTTCTCTCTCTTCTACTGGCAGCTTTTCCACTTTTTTGTAGGTTTCACCACATTTATGACACATATTGGATGGGTCATGAGGGTTGCAGTTGAACGGGCAATTTTCAACAACTTTTATTTTTGGAAGGATGTCAGCCAAGGCGCGGACAATTGTGCTTTTCCCTGAACCCTTCGGTCCCCTTATCAGCAAACCGCCAACTTTCGGATTAATTGCATTGATCAAGATGGCTAGCTTAAGCTTGTCTAAGCCTACAATTGCAGAGAAAGGAAAAACCAGCCTCTTTCTTTGCATTGTATTAATAGCCCTCTTCTATGCTAGTAAAAAGCAAGTTTTAACCTATTAGTTTAAAAGTAAACATGTGATAACCTTTATATATTCTTACACACACTCCACACTTGCTGGAATTAAATATGGAGTTTGATCTAGTTAAGACTTGGCTTAACAACGTTGCCATCTCACATTCAAATAGTAATAGAACACGCGTAGCATATAAAACCAACTTCCAGCTTTTCTGCAACTTCATAAGTAAGACACCTGAACAGATTATGATAGAATATGATAGTTCTACCGATCGGGGCTTCAAAAGACAATATGCACGATACATTAAAGGTTTCATGTCAGCAGAGCTTGAGAAAGGAATGGCGCAAAACACTATCAACACCAGATTGGCCGCTGTAAAATCATTTTTCAAATATAACGATTTACCTTTGGGATACATACCAGCCCCAAAAATGAGAGTCACATATCATAACAGAGACATTACCCATGAAGAAGCGAAGCTTATCCTAAATGCTAGCCGACCACGAGAAAGAGCATTTTACGCGATTCTGGCGCAGAGCGGTCTCAGACCATTCACCATTTGCAATCTAAAATTCAAACACATTAAAGAAGATTTAATCGCCAACCGTGTTCCCTGCAAAATAGATGTGCCACAAGAAATAGCGAAGGGAAAATACCGCGGGTACTTCACTTTTATTGGTCATGAAGCTGTCGAATATTTGAAGGCTTATCTTAACACAAGGCGAAGAATTGCAAAAGATGATTTCTTGTTTGTAAAGCAAGGTACAAAACAGCAGGCGAATCCTAAGTCTTTTAGCGGTCTCTTTTCTCGAACCCTTCAAAAACTTCACGAGAAGGGATTGATAGAAGTTGAACAGAAGGAAATAAGCAAACCGCGAGACGTACGGCTTTACAGTTTACGGAAGTTTTTCAGAAAACACGCGAATCAGGCAGGTTTTGAATACGTGCAGTTCTGGATGGGACACATAGTTAAGACTGGACAAGAAGAGTACTACAGACCTACTGATGTGGAACATCATAGAAAATTATATGCTGAAAATGCTATGCCCTTCCTCAGGCTCGAAACAGCTACACCCACAGAAACAGAGAAGACAATAGTTGAGTTGAAAAAACAACTAGAGGAGAGAGACAAAGAAATAGGCGCTATGAAAAAGACAATGGCCAAAATACAGCCACTCGTGGACTTTGTAAACAGCTTCGACACTCCAGAGCATCTTAAAGCAGCGCTAGACATCATTACAGATGATCACGGGGATAAAAGATTCCGCCCTCTTGAAGTCTCTTCACATATTTCAAATAGACGAAAGAAAACCATTGAACAAACAGCAGACGAGATTGAGAGAGACGAAGCAAGTCTCAAGGAATTGGCAGAGAAACACGGATTGCCTATGACTCGAGAAGATTATGAAGAGAAAAAGAATAAATCAATGAGAAAACACCTGAAAAAAGACTAGAAACGCGCGCGATATCTAGCTTTTACGCGGGCCAGTCTACTTCACAAACTTCTCTGGGTTTCTTTTGAACCTCTTCTTGCAGGTTAAACTGCAAAAACGGTAAGTTTCACCATCGTAGGTGATCTTGAACTTGGCTGTATTCGAGTCCAGAACAGCGCCACAAACGGGATCTCTAGGCATTATTTTCAATCTCACAGAAGAGTGTGCATTCTGCTTATTATTACTGCTGATAAAACAGAAAAAAGCGCGCGCTTGGAAATAGCTAAAGCGCACGGGTTACCCATAACACGAGAAGAGTACGAAGAGAAAAAGAAGAAGCTGCTGAGAAAACACGCGAAAAAAGGGGCCGATTGATTGAATTCTCATTCCGTGCGCGCTCGCGCTAACTACACGGGTAGCATTTCCACAAGATGCGAGCCTCTTTCCAGAGATTCACGTTTAGGATCGTTAAGATAGAGGGAATATAATTCACAAAATTTAGTAAGAGCATCAATTTGTATGTCGAATCCAAGATCAAGCAAATAGTGAGGATTTATTGGAAAGAAGTGTGATCTTTCCGCTGGATTCACGTCTTCTCGGAGAAGAATTTTCGCTACCTCATTCCTTTCTTCTTCAGTTTTTTCTAGTCTCTCTTGCAGAATAGTCATTAGGCGTTCTCGTGATCGAGTTAATGCTGTTTGTGCGGATATCTTTTCTAGCTCATCTTCACTTTCCGTTAACTCAAGTGCTGGCAAAGAAACTTCTCGTTCCCTCCTTCTGACTTGTATGTAGGGATCCACAGGACCGAATTCTGCTTGAGGTCTTGCAATTACTCTAGTTGCGGCCAAAGATATCAACGTGCCGGTACTCTTAGCTAGCTCCGTGACAATAACAGACGTTGAACCTTCTCTGTATAAGATTTCGTTGGCGATTCTCCAACCTGCATCCAGGTCTCCTCCAATTGTGTGAATGAAGATCTCTATATCTTGGTTTGATTCTAGCCTCCGTAAATTCTCAACGATTTTTCCAGATGCTTCAATATTCAAGCTAGAGGCAGGTGAAATCCCTACTAATGTAATAATTTTTGAATTTCTTTGCTTCTCCAACTCTGCAAGAAGTTTGTATCTGTCCTGGGCAATCTTGTTGTACAAATAGCGGTTCCTCATCTAGAACTCGCTAACGATATTCACCAACGTTGGAAACGCAATTTTCGACCCTGAGATCATGGCTTGTCCTTTTGTCAAGTATGATATTTTTGATACATCATCAGAAGTAAGATACTGGGAAACATATCTTAGCACATCTATGTCTGAAGAATTTCGTGTATTATGGAAGATTTGCAGATCACAACTAGAAAGGATATCTCGGTTACAAAATCTAGGTTTTTGAGTTATTACGCAAACGTTTACCTTAGTTTTTCGTCCCTGAGAGATAATTTCTTTGATAATCAAATTCGGAATTCCAATGTTAAGAAGACGGTCAGCGTCTTCAATCACTATGAAAGTAGGAGGAATGATATCTTTTTTTCTCTGTGAAGAAACTAACCTAAGGATATAATTTATGAACAGTGGTTGATGTCTTAGTTCCAACTCGCTTAGATCAAAAATGGTGCACTTATGCTCCTGAACTATCGGATCCTGAGGTTTTTCCTTTGCTGACAACAAACGTCGCAAAGATGGCATTCTTAACTTCCTTTCCAGACTCCTCCATGTTCTCATTGATAGCCTTCCAACAGGAAGATCTCCAAATGTATATTTCTCCAACAAATGCGGTCCATGTTCTGAATAGATGCGATATAGTAGGTCAACTTCAACATCAGTCAACTCGTTGGAGAAAACCTCAATAAATTGATCATCCATTCTAATGAAAAATGTTTCACCAGGAACCGCCAATTTGGTTTCCTTCTTTGGGACAAGTTTTTCGTATTCTTTGAAAAAGTCAAAAACGACACATGCACCATTCCATTGTAAGAATTGTTTCAGAATTAGCGAAACTGTTTCTGTTTTGCCACTGCCCGTAACACCAGTGACAAGCGTTGATGTTTGTTGGAAATGTTCAATTGCAATAGATAACTTGACACTGGGATTGCCCACAGTTTTCCCGAAAGAAATTGAAGGAGGCGGAGAACATAGCATCCTTTCAAGAAATTTAGGCTCAGCTGAGTATACTGGGAAACATATCTTAGCACATCTATGTCTGAAGAATTTCGTGT
>JABUBK010000124.1_pt1 | contig 15390 bp, 26 predicted proteins | sample 7332671 | NCBI WGS metagenome assembly JABUBK01 (sample SAMN07256342, study PRJNA390944) | subsurface metagenome | isolation source: Methane hydrate marine sediment | place: Pacific Ocean: Eastern North Pacific, ODP site 1244 | collected 2002
CGCTTTGGAGAGTAAAAAGAGAGAAGTAATAAAAGATTGGATCGCTTCCGGGAAGATTGAGAGTGAAAATAGCAAGGCATAAAAAACCCCACTACCCTGGTCAAGATCTTTCGTCTATGAGGCTCCGATGGCCCTATTTTGAAAAGAAAGATGAATGATTTGCCCTATTTTTACAAATAAGCCAATATTAGACTGAATAAGGAGGGGAAAAAGATTACTCCTAATAAAGTAAAAGAGATTAGGTTGAAGAAAAGACTAACCCAATATGCTTTAGCTGAAAAGCTAAATAAATCTCATTGGTGGATCCTCAGATTAGAAAGAGAATTAATCGAGGTCAGTAAAGATGAGAAAATAAAGATTGCTAAAGCGTTGGGAACCGAGGTAAAGAAAATATTTCCTTAATTTAGGAGGTGAGGAAAAAATGGGAGTAAAAATGAACTTTGTGCTTTCTATCGTTGCTTTAGTGATAGCCATTGTTGGATGTGTGCTGGCTGTTCGAGTCTCTTTTTTGGGGCCGGCTCCTTTAAGTGAAGAGAAGGTTTTAGCTTTAATTGAGGAGAAAACCAAAACCTATGTTACCGAGGAGAAGGTAAAGGAGATAGTTGAAGAAACAATTGCTACTTTAAAACCTGCTCTACCTGAGGAAGGCAAAGAAGAATAACAAAATAAAGGAAGATAAGGAAAGAACAAGTTTAAGCAAAAAGGAATAAATATTGACCGAAGGTATAAGAAAACGCTTGTTTGGGCATAGAGGTTTTGGTTTTATTAAAGCAGAAGATGGTAGAGAAGTATTCTTTCACAGGACAGCTTTGCGGAACATAAGATTTGACTTTTTAAAGGAAGGTGATCCAGTAAACTTTGATATTGTGAAAGCATCTTGGGGTGCTATGACAATTAATATTGAAGTTAAGGAGGAAAAAGGATGAACAAGGTAGAATTAGTGGAGGCAGTAAGTGATCAGACAGGTATTACCAAGAAAGAAGCTAGGAATATACTGGACGCTGTGACTGAGGCTATTACAAATGCTCTTTCTAATGGCGAAAAAATAACCTTGGTTGACTTTGGCACTTTTCACGTGATGGAGAGAAAGGCAAGAGAAGGAAGGAATCCTCGGACAGGGGAAGGACTACAGATCCCAGCAAAGAAGGTAGCTAAATTTAGAGCAGGGAAGAATTTAAGAGAAGCAGTAAGATAAAAATAGCAAAAGCCCAAAGATAAGGGGATAACGAGCAGTGGACAAAAAGGAAAAGAAAAAGAAGAAGAAAAAGAAGAAGAAAAAAGGAAAAGCGAAAGTCTAGCTAGGTAAAAGAAGGAAGGCTCCCGAGCATGGCTTACATAATGCATCATTATCGGAATTTATCGGATCCCCTCTCCTCAAAAATGAGAGGTTAGGGTGTAGGTTCGGTCTAGATACAGGAAAGCAGAGGCAAAATCAGCGTGATAGAACAAAGCCGGTTTTTTACCATACAATACATTTCTTAAGCTGTCTTAACCTGAATCTTTCCTACCCCAAAATTGTTCAATGGGTAAAACCTCGTCTAAAATTTCCAAGTTGCCAGTGCCTCATCTATATGCTCCCCTTTTTTTAAGTCCCGACTTCACTACCATTTTTTTTTAGACCTAGACGCCTAATTTTATCTGCTTTTTTTATACGATTTCGCATAACCTGAAGTTCCTCTTTCGTATATGTCCTTTTTTCCCTTTTGGGATGATGTTTTAGCCAGCTTGCTAACTGTGATTTCTCATCTGTGTCCGGGTCAAGTCCAATGGTTCCTGGATAAACTCTACTTAATCTTGCCAGCATTGCCTCTGTGAAGTATCGCTCTTTGTCCTAGAAAGCGACAAGAACTAAATTATTTTAGTATGGGATAATAATTACCCTCGTTTTAAAAGCGGAACAACGGAACGTTTCATCGTTCCAAAATCGTTCCATCACCGTTTCATTTTATGCATTATGGAACGAATGGAACGTTTCGTTCCTTCTGTTTCAGCGGTTTTCAGCTAATTTTTTCTATCCGTTCCATTTTATTATCAGTATCAACCGCATTATCTGTTTCACCATCTCCTTCGTTAAGCCAGCGGTAAACGGTAGTTTTACTCGCGCCTAAAGCATCTGCTATCCGTTGAAGCGACCAACCGTATTGATGAAAGCTTTCTGCCTTCTCCTTTTTCTCCTCCTTGCTCAAGTCCATTGCGGATTTTCCATCGTCTGAAGGAGCACCTAGAGCAAAAACTTTACTTAATTTTTCGGACCAGAAACTCGGTTTGGGATTTTCCAAATACCCCTCGAATCCTGAGGAACTAAAGGAGATATAAGAAAGTTTCTGTTTATTTCCATCGGTTTTGTTCTCGAAATACTTTTTGGCCTTATCTGTATAGGACCTAAGAATGGGTCGATCTAAGCTTGGCTGAAGGGGACCGGGCTTTTTCATAATCAGTGTATCGATTCCACTCAGAACGTTGAGGTCAATGTGACGGGCCTCATGAGCTACAAAGATTAAACTCAGATCCCGCTGACGAGCAAGGTTTATGATCTTGGTAAGCTCCTTGCTACGCTTACTTTGGCTATCTCTAGCGAAAAAACTAAGGTAGGCCTCGTCGACCACGACGGTTGAACCAGAAGGAGCCTTATTCAAGTCGTCGATAACTCCCAACCAGACAGGAATAAGCTTTTTCCCTTCTTTTGGAAGTCGATAGACATAGCAGGGGCCTCTCGTGTGGAGGATCTCGCAAAGGTAGTAAGCTAATACCGATTTACCTGAGTTTTGTTCGCCTAGAATAAGAATACGCGGATGTGCAGACATTATGTTCAGCCAGCGCAAAGCATTGGGATCCTCTTCAATTTTGACTTCTTTAGCTTCAGATTTCTGTTTAGCTAGAAACTGACTTAGAAAATTTTGTTGCAGAGCCTGTGGTTTAGGTTGGGGACTGTGTGATTTAGGTAGTTTTGCCTTAAGCCCTTCTATGATGCTTCTCATCTGATCGTTCTGAAATTGTAGAGGAACAGGCGAAGAAACTGGATTAGCTGAGCCTGGATTCTGTAGAACATGAATAGTACCGGCAAAACTTCCGGGTAGAACTCCCCAGAGAATATCCTTTTTAGTGACTTTTTCTTCCTTTAAAAGCGCCTTCGCTATAACGTTCGCTACCCCAAAAATTTCTACGAAAATGAGGCCAATCTTGCCAACGTTAACTAGGGTCTGTCCTAAATTCTTGCCTTTATTCGGCTCTTCAACATCCCCTTCATTACCGAAAGCTTCAGGATCTTCTTGAGAGCCATATATGGGATTTCTCTGATAAGGTGATGAACCACTTCCATATAGGTCTTCATAATTAGATATCATTCTAAACACCTCCTTTCTTTAAGATGTTCTTAAATTTTCTTTTTGGTTTTGTAGAAAATTGTCTCTGTTTAAATCGGGCTACTCCATATCCCACAAGAGACCCAATGCTAATTCCCAACAGAAACCAACCCCAAGAAACTCTCCCACCTTTTTCTCTTTCATATGTTTCTTTAATCTTCTTTAACTCCTGAAACTCTTCCACAGTTACTGGAATTGAGGTATATTCTTTAGCTTTCGCTTTCATTTTACCCCTTAGCCTTCTTTTTTATCATTAGGAGTATACATTTTTATTAAGCTTTGTCAAGAGTCAAAGAACAAAAATATCCCTCATTACTTTCGAGATCTCAAAGGAGAGAAATGCTGAAAACAAAGAAGATTAGCTTAAGAGATTAGGTGGATGACGCACTTTTAGAATGTAATAAAATTCTTATTACAAACTCATAATAACATTTTTATTATAAGCTCGTAATAAGATTCTCGTTATAAGAAAAAATTTCCTCGTAATGAGTCTTCGTAACGAGACCTTCGTTATGAAGAGCTTGATTTTCTTGTTATAAGGCTTATAATAAGAGAACATTATTAGCCCCCTTTACGTAAACTAGACTAACAAGGGGATCCTAAGGAGAAGAAATTATGGCTACAGAAGTCAAAACAATTCGCTGCCCGCTATGCGGCTGGCATCATCCGATTGAGCACAAGGGAAGTATGAGGTTGCAACGAGGAGAAGCTGCCGACCAGCCAAAGGGTGAGTTCGTCTTTGGAGGTTTCGATTTGAATGAGGTAGCTTTCATCAGTATCCGAGAGGCTAGAGGACGTGGAAGGGGTCTCCCGGAAATTAACAGGATTACTTTAGAAAAAGCCAAAAACGATCCTAGCTATAAAAATCTTATCACAAGTCTAATCAACCAATCCTATGCGATCCTAAAAATTCTCTTACCAGAATAATCTCTTACCAGGTGCTTATTCTTATTCTAACCTATTTAAGCTAATAGCTTAAGTTAACATATATTAACAAGGAATTGACAGTCTTATTTTTTTTGCTAAAATAAATATATAAATATAAATGGAACTTTTTTGGAAAACCGGAGTCTAATCTTATGGAACAAATAAAATCGGTCTTTGACAAAGGGGGTGATAAACGTGAAAGCTACCATCAAGGATGATCTCGGACAAGTCTTGCAAGTCATAGAATTAAACAATAAGACTTTCAAGACGGGCAGCCGGGGCTATCACGGGCACGGAAAAGTCCCGGTCAATGGAAAAAGATACCAGGCAAATCTTATCCTGGTAGAGATCGGAAGCAAAAAGAAGAAATCATAAGGGGGGGCTAGTCCCCCCCAAAGGGGGCTAATATGGGCTATAAAGCTAACAATATGGATATAGCCTTAAAGGGTAAAAGGAAAAATCCTCTAATAGACGATATTGTTGACAAGGATGCACTGGCTGATTTTATTGGCTGTGAGGCTCACGCAATAACCTACTACCAAAAAGAATTGGGCTTGCCTTTCATACCTCTGGGCAGGGATACTTACTTCTCTCTGAAGCACGTATATGAATGGCTGTTAGAAAGAGAAAAAACTCTCCTACCGGAAAAGGAACTAAAAAAAGAGGGTAAGGGTAAAACATCGAAGGGGCTTGTCGAATGAGAAATTTGACTCCTCTCTGGACGCATTTTCCTGAAATGGCAACGAAAATGCGTCAAACTACCCGAAAATACGTCAATCTACCTGAATCTACTTGAGGAGGCAAAAATGAGAATCTGGAATATCAGAGATACCTTTGGTCAGCCTAGTCAGATCAGGCTAACCAGGGAAGGAAGGCTTGAGGTCAAGCCTTGTGGCTGTAGGCTGTGGCGGTTCATACGGTATATTGACATCAACCTATTCACGGACAAGGACGTCAAGAATGCCTTAAAGGCTACTGAGGGCATAAGGGAAGTCAAAGATCAAAGGGGCTAAAATGAACAAAGAATTAAAGCGTAGGAAGCGGTGGCTTGACGCCTTGAAAATCGCCAAGTGTCTATTTGAGGATGAGGGCTATCACATAGAATATCTGAAAGACTTGGAAAGGTTTATCATAGCTAATAAATAAAATGAAAAGTCCTATCTTTGATTAGCCGGTCATTATAAAAATCGGGGAAGGTAAAACTGCCTTCCCCTGAAAGGGGGAACAAGTGAAGCTACTCACAAAAGAAATCCTGGGAAGGCTGCCTAAGCTCGGAGAGACTAGCAGCCAGAAAGACCCTACTCTACAAGTCAAATTCTTTACCCCTGACGCACAATGGACGTGGTATGGCATAGAGTATGACGGTAAAGACATCTTCTTTGGCTATGTAATCGGGCTGGAGGACGAGCTGGGGAATTTTTCCCTGAGTGAACTAAGGGAAGTCAGGGGATCTTTGGGTTTGCCGGTGGAGAGGGACAAGTTTTTCAAGCCCTGTCCCCTGCGCAAGATAATGAAGGATTGAGACAAGAGCCTACCCCGTCAAAAGCGGGATAGGCAAAAATAAGAGAGGACAAAAATGAAAGTGGCCGCAGTGGTAGTGATTTATAAGGGGTGCTTTGACTGCCTTGAGGTCTTTTCGACGACAGGCAAGGCACATCGCAGATACCTTGAGATACTGAAGGAATATAATCTAGGTGAAGATAAAACAAGAGGAAGTGATTATACGGTTGTCTTAGAACCAGAACTATTGGTCAAGTGAGCAAGTCAAAACTATCCTAATAAAAGGGGGTGATACTAATGGAAGGCACTCACAAGATAATAATAGTGGCTGTGGTAAAGGATAATGCTGATTATAAGGTTATACAGCGCAATATAGCAGACTTCCCAGAGGTTGTGGATGTAAAATTCCCTATGGCTACATTGTAAAGCAAAGTAAAAATAACAACGAAAGGGGGCGATGACAATGGCAAGGAAGGCTACCAGCTTTATGAAAAAGAAGGACAAGGGCTTTATCAAGATATGGAAGTCAAGGCGCAAGCATACTACCTTTGAGACCGAAGCGTGGACAGATGGGGCTATCCTGGTAATGAACGGATACCGGGAATTTAACTTCCCCCCAGGCCACTACTACTATGATGGCAAGACGGGGCTGATACAGCCGAGAAAGAAGTCTGACTTTCCAGACTTCAAGGCGGTCATACCAAGGTCAAAAGGCTACCACAAGGCGGAAATCGTAACAGAGTATAATCTCCTGAAGCTACTCAAAGGCTACAGTGGTTTAGTCGTAATGCTCAAGGGCAAAGGCGTGAAGGCGTTCTTGGACTATGAGTATTATCAGTATCTCACAGACAGGGGCTATGGCGATTATAGCTGGAAAGTGAAAAGCGGGGAAGATCCTATCCTTTTCTATGTGGGGAAAGAATTAGCAGCGGTAGTGATGCCTTTTAGAGTAGAGGAATAAAGGGGGGAGCTTGCCTTCTCCTGAGAGGGGGTGAAAAAATATGATGAACGTTCAATTTGGTTTTATAATCGGTAGCGCAGGGGCAAAATGGCTATCAGTAGGGAAAAATCAGTATGGTTGGTGGATAATTCTAAATTTTATCCCTAATGTATTCGGTGTAGGGATATATGGATGGTATTGAGCAACTGATAAAAGGGGGGTGATATAAATGGCTAAGAAGGAATACCAAGTGACGTATTCTGTAACATATAGCATAGAAGCGGACAATGAAGATGAGGCTTATCAAGAAGCAGAGGAGCGGTTTAGGGAGGATTGGGAATCGGGAATCAATGGTATTAACGAAATGTTTAGCGTAAACGTGGAGGAGGTGAGGAGCGATGGAAAGCATTGACAAAAAATATCGCAAAGTCAGGGCTTTCTTGGATATCCTTAACAAAATTAACAAGGAGTTCATAGAGGAGGAAGCCGTAGGGGAGGACTATTATAGCCCGTTCCATGAGAGCTACCAACTGGAGAGAGTAGTAAGCGAAATATGGGACAAGTTAGTGGAGTTCGTTGTCGAAAAGGAGCGGTCAGCCAACTGTCCGAACATAAGCGTAAATCTAGGGAAAATAAAAGACAAGCTCATAAAGAAATATGGAGTGTTAGGCTTCAGCTCCATCTTCATCAAAAACTATATCAAGACACATTACCCCAAGAAGTCGGACAAACTGAGCTATGAGGAAATCCTCCAGGAAGCCAGAAAGACCCTACCTGTCATCTGGGCTGATTACAAGAGAGCCATCTTTGGACGAAAGAAGATGGAGCTGGACGACATCTGGGAGAAGGACAAGCTGATATTGAAAGTATATCGGGGGACTTATACCTATGAGAACCAGACAATGCTCGGGGCTATTGAAAAGCTGACCAAAATAGTGATAAAGGGAGAATCACCAACCACAGCAAAGGCAGAGGAACTTTCAGAGATATTCTCTTCACGGGGTGAGGAGGTATATAGGACGCACCAGATATATGGCAAAAACATAGTCAAGGCGAGACCCTACAAGAATGGTAAATTCCTTCTCTGGTTCAAGGATGAGAAAACAGCCAAAAAAGTGGGGAAAGCATTGATAAGGGGGTGAGACCAATTAGCAAAAGAAAAGCTATCGAGCTAAACAAAAAGGAAACCGATGAGCTTTTGAAAAACCTGGGTAAGGAGGCTCGGATCTCCACTGTGGAGAATAGCACGTCCAACCAAGTATTAAAGGACATCATCACGGAACAAGCACTGGCTAAAATCCTGGACATAAAGAAAGAGACTCTCCGGGACCATCGAAAAAAAGGACTGCCTTATATCAAACTGGGGAACAAAACCTACTTTTCCCAGAAATCCGTCTATATCTGGCTACTGAAACAGGAAAGAGGAGGATAGCCAGAAAAAAACGCCTCCATAGAGGGGGCAAATCGCTCATCGGACAGGTGGAACAAGGATTTCATACGTTGTCACCTCTCAAAGTCGCTCTATCAAGAGAATTTTATGAGGCCAGTTCTGGGATAGGGGAATTTTAGACAGGGCTTGACTTTTTTAGAAGAAAATATATAATAATAAATGGAACCTTCCTGAATTTTAGGAGTCTAAATTAAGAGGAGGCGAAAATGCGACAAGTTTTACGCTGTCCAAACTGCCATGCCAGCACCTATCACATACGAACTCGGAACCGGACCAATGACAGAAGGTGTCTAGTATGTGGCTATGTAGGAGACCTAAAAGAATTTGAGGTTAATCCCGACAAGCCAAAGAAATAAAATGGACATAACATATAGTATGACCCAGCCAGGCTATCGAGCTTGGCTTGAGGATGGCAACGAAGGAACTTTCGAGGACTTCCTCCAAGACCAAGCAAAGGTAAGCGACAAGGAGCATATTATCCAGACCATTGTAGGGGAATTAGAAGAGATGAGCCTAGAGGAGCTAAGAGAACTTCTGGAGGCCATCCGAGATAGAAATTTCATTCACTAACGTAGCCGAAGTTCCGATAATTGGCAGTTATGTAAATTTCGTTCTTCCCCCAAACCCTCACCAAATAAGCCTTTTTGAGAGGGTCTACCTTAAAATAAAAGCGGGCAAGTTCTTTCGGCAAGACGCTTGCCCCCCATTTTCTTGCCTTCTATTCAAAAAGCGACGAAACGCTTCTATCTTGAAAATCAAATTCCTTTCCAGGGGCGGCTTTCCTTAAATCCAGATTTGTATTCTGTCACTTAATTATCTAAATGTGACGTGAACCCAAATTTTTTCCACAGGCCTGATCAGTGAGGAATAGGCAAAAATCCCTCTATCCCGGAACTGGCTTGGCTCAATGAGCCGGTATTCTACTATGTCTTCGGGGAAATGCGGATATACTATCTTTTCCTTCTTGCCCTCCTTGTATATTATTTATTTCTCGCACTTCTCTCATTAGCCGCTCATCATGGATAATTCCCCGCAATGCAGATTCACCGGCCCCCCAGCAGTAGACCCCATAGGAGTTCGTCTTGAGGTGCTCACTCCAGAACTCATATTGCTTGATCACATCCGGCTCTTTATACTGACCTCCGTAAAATGCCTGGATTATAGGGATAACTGGAATATCTCTTTTTATGTAGTCACGGACTTTCCATTCATACCGACACAAGTAGGCGGTGGGATTTTGGCTCCACTGGTATGGGTAGCAGCTAAAACTGATAAAATCGGCTGCATCCAAGTTCATCCATCTCTTCCAGTATATCCCATTCCAGTTCCCGAACAATTTTACTTTTTGGGATACTCTCTTTATCCGCTCATATATTTGTTCCTGCTCATTTTTATTTGGTCTTCCATACAGTCCAGGCTCATCCCAAGGATAAACCGCCAACAGTGCAGGATGGTCTTTTATTCTGTTCAGCACCTCTTCCAGATTATCCCCAGAAATGGGGACAATAGCTTTTAGTCCATATTTTTGGCACTCATCCAGAAATTTAATATCGTTTCTCAAGTACGTATGGACAACATTAAAACCTGCTTCAGCAACCTCCTTATATGATGGCAAGTGCTGTGAAGGAGCAAAGGCGAACGCAATTCTATATTGTTCCTCTGTCTCATAGTTGAATTTTATAGGTCTTATTTTCTTGGACATGTCAAACACGTTTCCTCCCGAAAATAAAAGAGCTAATATAAGGATTGCTGCTAAAACGTTCATTTTATGCTCTTCCCCAAACAACCACTATCAACGACCTCGCTTTGGACGTCCAGGACTGATTGTTCGAGGCGATATTCCAACGAGCCTTGACAGTATGCGTTCTCTCCCCCATGTCCCACACGCTCCAGGCACACATTGTATTCTCCGCATTGAGAAGCTCATTACTATGGATTATATCGGCCCGGCTCACATCACCGACTTTAATATTCAGTTTGCACGAGCTATAGGAGTTAGAGGCGATCTCTCTATCCCACAACTGGCTTGATAAAATTCTCTTGATAGGGGAGCTTTCATTTCGTCCAAGATAATATTCCCCGCCTTTACTTGAGAAAGTGAAGAAATCAAACGGCACTTTTCGCCTAAAGTAGACCACGGATAACCCCAAATATGACGAACCATAATACTACAGCGCATAACCAAGCCAGTGGAGCTCTCATCCACCGTCGAAATGTTGGCAGGTAGCCGAAAGCCCCAATCGCGAAACTTGCCAGAAGACAGAAAATATTCACTGGCACCAAAGCCCATCCTTCAGGGATGATACGTACCAACACTTCCCAAACCGCGATTAAGATCGCCGAAATAACTAGCCAGCCTATGAGCATCATAGCCCCAACGCCCAGCATACCATGAGGTGGCCTTTACTGAGAATTTGCCTCATTTCAACTCTCCTTTGTTTCAAAAAGCTCTCTACCTCAGAACTGGCCTATAACAAAATCTTTCTTTCTAGCCTTTCTCATTTTACCCAGGTCATATAGCCTGCCTAACCTCAAGAACTCCTCTGTATGAGGCTCTGTGAAAGCGTTTTTTCTCGTCAATCAGCATGAAATCTTGATTTGGCCCAATTTTACTATTCCTCCCGTTCCCTCATCTTCTCGAATTCTCTCTGTAGATCCTCTAGAGAGGAAACTGTAATTTCCAGTCTTTCTCCTATTTTTATCAGGCCCTCTCGGTTTTTGCGAATCAGAAACCCGACCACCGTAACCAAATTAGATAACTCCTGGTCTACTCTCCAGGAAGCGTTATTTGCAGCTATGGCCTTGTCATAAGCCTCCTCAGCTCTAGACTTAGCTGTGTATGCCTCCCTGGATGCCTCAGAATAGCTTTCTTCTGCTTTCTGGTATGCTTCTTCTACCCGGTAATAAGCACTATCCGCATAGGAATAGGCCTTTTTCGCTTTCTCAAGAGCCTCTTCTGCCAAGTAGTAAGCTTCGTCTGCATGGTAATAGGCGTCGTCAGCCGTGGTATTATAGGCGGTAACCGGTCTCGCTAGAAAGAGTGGTTTACATAATAGAGCAGCTAGAAGAACCACAATCAAAGTTAAGACAATCTTAGCGTATCTATCAATCCTTAGCCCTTTTCTCATTTCATACCTCCCTTTGTTCCCCTTGAGTTTTGAAAATATGTTATATCGTGTGTTTGAGGTATATTCTTTTGTTTGTTTGCCTTCCGGGGGCTGCCTCTCCCCCTCGTCTCTCTGCTCGTATCTTTATCTCTGGTTGTGGTGCCATTCCCCCACTCTACCGCTAGGATCCCCCTATAAAGTGGAGAGTGTTCCCCATATTTTTGTCCATGGCCAGGCTGCTTAAACAATAAAAGTTAATGCTGATTCTAGGGATAGGATTTTAAGGAATATTTATCGTAAATTCCCTTGGGCAATATAGTTTATTTAGCCTACTCTCGGATCCCCAATTTTTGATTTTTAGATGCTTTATTCATCAATGTTTTAGTGTCCCAATTTTGGCTCCCGTGTAGGGTAGTTCACCTCGTGGGACAGTGTCTATTTGAATTAAGACGAAAAAATCGGTTATTTGAACGCTGCTCTGGCAAAGTTTTCATCAATCTTATAGATATTTACTTTAGGTTCTACGGAATATATATCAAGACGAACCTTCCCCCAGCCAAAGCTTTTCACGATGTTCTCTTTTGGAAGTTTAAGATAAGGAACTTCCATAAACCGAACATCATCAAACCAGACAGAGCCCTCTCCCAATCTTTTGGCTAGTTTTATCCGAATTGTTCTTGTGTTCTGAGGAGCATAGATCTTATTTTCCCTTATATCCCACCGAGGAAAAGCGGTCACAATACCCCATTCCGTCCTAATGACACGATTGTCCTTATCCAGACACTCCAGGGTGAAAAAGGTATTCTCATAATCCCCCTTTCCCTCGACAATAATGTCAGATCTCACCTGGGCTTCTATGGCGTACCATCTCTTAGGCTTGACAGAAACCTCCTGCCAGAGCCAACTCCAACTCTGGGTTGTCTGCATACATCTATACCCCTCGTAAGGTTGCTCCTGGCTGATCTGCCAGTCTCCTGTGGGATCTACTTGCCAAGAATTGGGTCTGTCTTTGCTGACAACTTCAAAGCCACCGTTAAGGACCGAGCCAATCGGAGCCAAGTCTTCAATAGAATCGGCAATGTCCCCACCATATAAGAAATTATCACTCGACAGGAGATAAGCAAAACCCTCTTCATACAAATCGATTTCTGAAAGAGTCGAGCTGTCCATTAGAACATAGCTTTTGATTTTATCCAAATCATATTGGTGAATCCTTAATTCCTTTGAGATTGCTATTTTTGAATTTACAAAATTTTTCTCAATATAATCAATGGCTCTGGTTCTAGATTCTTTATAAGTCTTCAAATAATTGTAGCCATTTTGGATCTTAGTTATTGGTTTAAAAGATAAGGTGAGAACAACAAAAACCAGGATGAAACAGCAATTTTTCAACAAAACCTCCCTTTTCTTCTTAAAAAAACTAAATCTAGTAAGAGCAAAGAGCACAAATCTGTAAATCTGATATATGCCAATACCAGTAAACAAAGCTATGAAAGGGGTTATAGAGATCATGTGTCGTGTAAAATTAACTTTTTGTAGGCTCATGTAGAATATATAACTTAGAGGAAAAGAAGAGAGTATTATGAAGGTTTTCGTTCGCCAGAAAAAGCAAGTAATAAAACCAAAGATAGTGATGATCCAACCGTTTTTCAAAAAGAAGGTACTGTCTACCCAACCTTTAAGAACATTCAAATAGTACTTGAATTGAGGAATACCTGGTACGCCTGTTGCCCCTGGATGACCTAACACTTTGGATTCTCGCACCTCAGAGCCAACATGGTGCAAAAAAGTATTGAGAGCAAATACTGAATATGGACAGCCTACAAAAAAGCCAGCTATTGTTGTTGCCAAGGCCAGGATGATAGTTTGTATTTTCTTATGGCTATAAAACAGAATTGCAAATATTACTGGAACTAATATTGGAGACAAATTATACTTTGTGGCGACCGTTAAGCCTGCCGAAAAGCCCGCAAGTAACAAGTATTTCCTGAGTCCCTTTTGAATATATAGGGAAACTAATAATAAGGTTAAAAGGCTAAAGAAGCTGACCGGCACATCAGGAGTTATATACCTTGAGTGCTGTATGTGAGATTGGAAAAAAGTTAGTATTGTAGCTGATAAGAGACCAATCTCTTTATTGAAATATCTTTTGCCGATTTGGTAAACAAGCAGTATGCTCGACACCCCCAATACCACAGTTATTAACCTGCCGACGAAGTAGAAAGACGGATGACTTATGCTCCACTGCCAACCAGTCTGCGCTGAGGTTAATATATCTGCCAGAGAACTCAGCTGGCCACTCCCCATCAGTCTAAAATAGTTAAGAATATAAAAAGGAACTTGTAAATACATGAGAAGAGAAGGCCAGTGAAAAAAATGAGGATCGTAGTCCCCGCTTTGCATGATTCTGATGGCGTTCGTAGCGATAGTAGGTTCATCCCAATGATGAAGGTAAGGTAAGCCAAACTTTATTTCAGAAAATCTAATAAAGAACGCAACCAGTATCACTAGGAACAGCAACGTACTGTGATAATTATTCGCTAAATTCGCCACATAATGTGAGCAGGACCCTTTTAATTTGGTCCACAAATCAGTTAAATTCTTAAAAAGATTACCATCTACTTCTTTGAGCATTCTGCGTCATTACCTCCCTCTATGAAAGTGTTTTTTCTTGTCAATCAGCATAAGTCCTTACTTTAGCCTGATTTTGTCTAAAATTCCTACCAATTACGTCCCCCAGGGCGAGGAAGTGGACTAGGTTTTCCTAATTGGCTTTCAGGAGGTGCACCTCCTTCGTCTCCATCTGTCGGTGGAACTATAGGCATATAAGGAGCTCCACCTAATTGTTGATAAAGCGATTGAATATAGCTAGTTATAGCGGGTTCACTTATAATGTGATCCTCAGGATCGTAATAATAAGCTCCTCCGCTAAAAGGAAAGGCTTCTTGATACGCTCCGTATTGGCCCAAAATATCAGGCGTTACTCCTGCATTTATCCAGGATTGTAGAACAGGAATAACTGTTACACCAGCCTGCTGAGCTTGCTCTAATGTTCCTGTGTAAAGTCCAGTTCTTCCAGTAGTAAAGGCAAGAGGGTCTTCTATATTTGTTCCCCAAGGATATGCAACTGCATAGCCCATAATATCTGTAACGCCGGGACCAATATTCATTCCCCAGACAGGATCGTCCCAGGTACTTACCTGCGGCAAACCTGCCTCACCTATATACCCCTTCATCTCTTGGTATGTTTGCTGCATACCTTCAAGAGTCCGAGCATCTCTCCCCGGTTCATCCCAACCATACCAGCCGAAAGTAGCAGGGTCTTGAGACCACTCACTTACAATTGCTTTCCTCTGCGAAGGGTCAAAAAATCCCCAAGGCATAATTCCAACTTGATATTTTTGAGCTGCTTGAGAAAGAGCCTGTTTCCATCCTTCTGGCTGTTCCCACCAAGCGTTTATCTGAACAATATTAACTCCAGCTTGAGCATATTGCCTCATTATATCCTCAAGCCCTTCGGTAGAGCCAAGAGCACTAGCGGGAAATCCATAGGATATGCTATAAGGTGCTTGTATCTGTTTTGCTGTCCAATCAGCCATAATTATCTCCTTTACTCTAACCTTAATTAAAGTCGCTGAAATAAGATTGCCCCGAAGAAATAGAAAAAAATAAAAGATTAAAGCGAGAACACCAATGATTATAACTATACGCTCTTTGTAGCTCGCAGACCCAAACACGTCTTTGAGGTTATGCCAACTAACCTTTAATTCATAAAGAAAAGCCTTTATTAGCCTCATTCTTCATCCAAAATATTGAAAAATTTGTTATATCGTAGATGTCAAGCATCTCAGGGTGCGGGGTCGGTCCGCGGTCACTGCCCCCCCTGGTAGCTTCTTATTCTTCTTTTTCATTGAAGCGTTCAAGCAAGTCAAGGATAAGTTTGACTTCATTAGTAGAGAGGTTATCTATAAGTCCTTTAGCCCTTTCTTTAATGGTTTTAGTGTCCATTTACTCCTCCTTCTATTCACTTTCTCCTTCCCCTCAGGCTATCTCCTCATAAACCTTATCTACCTTCTTCATTAGCTTTATAAATTCAGTCCAGTT
>JABUBK010000125.1_pt1 | contig 15348 bp, 13 predicted proteins | sample 7332671 | NCBI WGS metagenome assembly JABUBK01 (sample SAMN07256342, study PRJNA390944) | subsurface metagenome | isolation source: Methane hydrate marine sediment | place: Pacific Ocean: Eastern North Pacific, ODP site 1244 | collected 2002
CGGTGAAGAAGAGGGCGTAGGATAGGCCGAGGAGGAGTGCGAGGAGTGGGAGGAGGAGGGAGAGTGGGAGCATGTTGGGTGGTTCCTGGTTTGGCGGATAGAAAGACTTCGAAGGGGTCTGTGGTAGCTAGGTCGATTCTTGTCAGATATTAGATGTCCTACCCTGTCGTTTATGTTATTCGGTACCCCAGTTTCACTTGGACTGGGGGAGTCTACGTGAAGGTGCACATGAATAATGGCCGCTCTTGCTCTACTTCGCAACATACCATCCGGCCATTTTGGTCTTTGATTTGGCGGAGAAGTTCCGCTCCCCCGCAAATAGGATCATTTCGAGACGAGGTCGTTGGTCCAATCAGGAGATGTGCATGACGGGACATTCTGGTGTCTGTGGTCGTGATGATGGGCTGGTTACTAAGCGGTGTGTGTGAGGGCGTGAAGACGGAGAGGTCTTATCATTCTGAGCTGGCTCTTTCTTTGTGACGGGGAGGGGAAGGGAGCGGAAAGGAGTGGAATGGTTGCGTTATGGTGAGGTGAGTGGGTGGATTGGACTATGAATGGGAAGGGGAGTGTCGAGTGAGTTGAAAGTCTCTGCGTACGATGAAGAATCCGTTCGAGCTCAGACAGACGATTACCCAATATGCTGGTGCTTACTGAGACTATCGATCTCGTCGTCGGTAGTCAAAGTATTGACAGGTCTTGTGTTTCAAGAGATGCAATAGAATTAGAATTTGGATATCTGACAAGTATGTAACAAAGATTTACTCGGGTGTGCTCTGGTCACACCAAGGCAAGTGAGTAAATTGTAACCAAAATGTTCATCTGAATACATGTGACGCTCGAAATACAGCAATCGCTAAATAACAAGACAACAAATGCCTATAATTAACAATCTTTCACTTCCAGATTCCATTTTTCATTGCTCAAATCCCAACCATCAAGCAATGCAATCAATCATAAATACTTCCGATCCTTACACAACGGTATCACCGTAGCATCCTCATGAATATACACAATCCCAACCTTCCCCACATCCCCATCCTGCCCAACATTCCCAATCCGAATCTTCACTTTACTCATCAACTTCGCGCGGTCGACACCCGACAAAGCCGAGCCGCCTTCAACAGGGACATGCGGGTTGTCACGCGTCAAACTGCTGACGTACCCGAAGATGTCGGGCGCGAGGGTGTGTTTGCGGAGCCAAAAGGACCAGATCGAGGAGATGAGGAGGAGGAGACAGGAGATGTAGTCTAGCGTTATCCAGACCCAGTGGAGGCGGTAGGCTGGGGTATACATTGCGCCGTGGAAGGTGAAGGAGTTGTAGAGCTCGGGTGAGATGGCGGGGGATGGGACGCCGACGGAGATGCCGAGGTTGAAGTAGGAGTTTATGGTGCGGGTTATGTTTGGGGTGAAGAGGGAGAGGACGGTTTCTGGGGTGCCGAGGTTTTGGAGGGCGGCGGGGTCATTTGAGAGGACGGAGATGAAGGAGCGGAAGTCGAGGAAGCGTTCGAGAATTGTTTGGCCTGTTGCGTTTGCGTTGTGGGTTTGGGCTTCGGGGGGGGCCAGTGGACCAGAGGAAGTTATCGAGGAACTCGAAGGACCAGGTTGAGTTATCGAAGGGAGTTTCGTAGGTGTGTGGTGGGTTGGCAGTGTCTGGGAGGTATCGCATCTTGCGTGGCACGCAGGAGACTTCGCTGCATTTGGCGTCGATTTCTACATCGGGGCGGGTGATGTTGCAGGTTATTTGGAGGGTGCCAGATGTCAGGCCGTTGATGATGGGTGGTGGGTTGTTGATGCCGGCGCCGACATTGGACCAGTATGTTGGAGTCCATCTGTGGTAGATGTTGAAGGTGCGGAGAGGGGATGTGTCGTTGGTTGTCATGTTGATGGATGTGCTCATTTGGGTGGCGACGTTGGCTGGGAAGGATGAGATGGGTAGTGCTTCGATGGACCCGCATTGGATTTTGAGATATGATGTTTTGTAGGTGAATTCGCCGATGACTCTTGTGCCTTCGGGTGGGCCGGCATAGTCCCAAACACCCTCTTTGGAAGAATTCTTGTGCAGGTCCGCAAGGTGAAACCATAATTTCTGACCATGCCCTGTAACAAATGTTTCTGTTGAGGGGTGGACAATCATCCACGACTGTAGCTCTTTTTTGGTCCTCAGTCTAGGTGCTTTGTTCTCTTTTGAGGTAACATAGCGCTCAAACATCATATCTGGAGTGAGGACATCGCCATCGGCATCGACACCAGGCGGTTCGAATATCAGTGCTTCGGCTGGTGTCTCTAAGTAGGTCTTCATCTTGGTGTTGATCAAGTCGATCAAAGAGCCGGGCTCTTCACGGACACCATTGAAGTGGAATGTGGCAGCATCATTGGAGTAAGCTGCTTCGGTATTGTGCCATGCACCAGAGAGTGAGAACGTATACTCCCATTCCTGTGCTTGACAGCCAAGGTAGTAGAAACACCAGATGACACACAGGATGACAGTGAGGAAGGAAAATTTGCGAAGAAAGAAAATCATCTTCAAAGTATCTGGTAAACTGATACTGGCGTGGAGCTGTTCCAGATCTGCTAGATAGGCCCCATTCTGGGCTTTCCAAAGGGCGTATCTTCGAATGGTTGTGGCCATGATTGCCACGAAGACAATGGTGAAGGCAGTGACCATCTATGTAGGGGTAAGCTCGTTGAACGCGAAATAGCGTGTCAAGGACATACCTGATCATTCACATACATAAGGCCTGTAGTCAATGGCGAGACATAATCCAAAGTTCGATGATCCAGTTTTCCATCACGGGCATGAGCGACGATTGTTAGGGTTGTTTTTATTAACAAGCCGATGGGCATGGCACAGAAGAACAGGTCCCATGCATCCAAGGCGATTCTCATACCACGAGTTTCCTTCAATTGTTCTGGCTGACTGGGCCATTTGCTCGGTGCAATGGTTGCTGAGCGTTTCAACTGGCCAGGGGCAGGAGCAGGGGTGTTGAGATCATCAGTACTCGGATTGCTGCTGTCCGTTTCAACGGCAGCAACGGTGATTTCCTTGTCCTCTGGAGCCATGGTAAGTGTCTATACGACACAGAATGGAAGAGGTTTGGGCGATGAGAGAAACGATAAACGCCAGAGCCTCAAAGTATGTTAGAAGGCAACTAGCACAAGCTTGCTGTCCAAAGCTTGACTGTGCTTATCACCCATGGTGAATCGACGAGAGTGGAGTGCTGTAGTTGCAGGAGCAGTGCCGCGTCTTCCAATCATACGGCTCAAGAATTGTCAAGTGTTCAATGTGCTCCGCTTGAATTGGATGCTCCATGTTGGGGCAGTCGACTTGAGGGAGTGGCGCCCAAACCAAGTCATATCGTGGTCGAGAAGTTCTCAGGGCTTTCCCTGAAACGAACAGTGCCAGAGATCTTCTCTCCTGATTTGATGAATCAGGGATCTAGAAGGAGGCCCGGGAAGCCATTGGCGGAATAGTGCCTTGGCAGCTGAAACCGACATGCTCTGGCTGTCTTGGCAATGCATACAAGCTTGCGTCTTTGTTGCTTCGCAATTCAAGAGGTGCTCGATGGTCTTTCGCCAACACCATGTTGTGATCAAAGGAAAGTTTCCAGTCTACCAATCACATCGCAACCATTCAATTCAATCGGATGCGACAAGGAGGAGCGTCCTGCCATCGACGCAGCGAAATGATCAGGTTTGTTGGTGGTCTCGAGTGAACTCTCTCTATGAGACGGGAGAATACTGTTGGAGACTCAATGGAGGACAACACAGCAAAGCCTACCTAGGTAGTGTTGTCACAGGTCTCAACTAATTCCATGAGGATGCGAGAAGGAGTGGCAAGGAGGCATATCAGTGTCCATTCCTTCTCCGTGGTAGCGTTCTACAGCTCGGGAAGGCATATCCGTCGTCGGTGAAATATCGGTTGAATCCCTTCCATGACCTCTAATCGCTTACCGCCATCTCAAGACTCAGCAATTCCTCAAACCTGACTGTTCTCTACGCATCCAATTCAACCCATGAATATATTCAAAGAGAGCCGAGTTGACTTATTGTGATACCCAGCATGACACCGACCGTCACTTTGCGGGAAACTACTGCGAAATCTTGAAGAAGGTACTAGCTACTTGAACTTCAGTAAGCACAACCATCAGGGCATACCGACCGCCTCAAGCGTTCTGCTTGCGTCTACTGCACTTATCGGAGTACTCGGCATGACTGTGCAATGGAAGCTTGTTAAGGATGATTGAACATACCCGAGGAAAATTCACAGGCGATAAGGCCCTCCACTTGCTTGTCGAGCACGCTTGTTTACCTCAGTCACTCGAAATTTGAAAAAACTGCAATCCACTCGGCAATACTCAATCATGTGAAAGTTCTGTTATTCCTCATTCAATATCTGTGTGGTTCTTGCACTAGCTATGGGCAAAAGGTTTTCAGTTTTACAAAGCAGATACTGCTATTGCAACCGCTGCTTGTGGATAACTTCTGAATGAGGTCAGAAACCTTTCTTGTTCACTTGTTCACTTGTTCACTTGTTCACTTGTTCACTTGTTCACTTGTGATACCAAGACATCCGCTGATACATACGAAAATAGGAAACTATTGCGGTAGCTGTAAGCATAGTGCTACCGTTCCGGCCCTTACCAGTTCCAGCGATTCTCACATTGAGCCACTCAGAAGCAATCGGCTTCATTGCGAAAGCATGAAGAGTCGCCCGATAGAGTCGCAGATCTGCGATTGGACGATTTGACAGGCCACTCAGATGCAACCTCGATATCCGAATCGATAACCTGTTCAGGACTCCGATATCAACTAGAACCCGAATAGCCTTTGAGGATCACACGTGACGCTGGACGATGAGAGAAGTAGTACGCCTTCGACCTTGTGCCGTCAGTTATTACCATTCTTCGCCTAGTGGCAAATACTTCGGGCAGCCTTGTTCCTCCAAGACATACTGGATTCAAGTCAACTCAGGTCACATCAGAATGAGAAGCGATCATGGCTGCAAGATTTTCTACTGTCCCACCAAGAGCATTATCAAAAAAAAGATACGCTGACATAATCTTCTGAATCTGGTGCGAGCTGGCCAAAGGTCCACAAAGTCGAACAGCTAAAACGAGGGCTCTTTTTGTGAACCTCTGCCGCGTGCGATCCAGGGACGGTGATTCCTTGGCTGCGGCCAAGCCTGCGACATACATCCACAGCCACAAGCCTGGACTTTGCAACTGCTCCCTGGCATCAATATTTGACTGTGGAGTACTCGCAGAGCTGCGTGATTCTTCGATGCTTTCAAGGGACTCTCTGAGTCGTTCCGCCAGCCTGCTGGTGTTGATACGAGCGACCCGCCTCTCCAGCGTAGTGGATGCAAGAAGCAACACTATAATGAGAGTTCTGCGGATCGAATCGTCAACAAGTGGCAACGAGCCGTCGAGACTTTGCAATCTGTGAAGTGCAGCGTGTAGACGGCGTTTCATGATCCACACCGGGCCTGTCAAGGCTGATCCGAAGTCAAGATGACTAAAGTCAGGAATACTTTTCAGACCGACAATATAGGTTTGTAAGATATCCGTCAGAGGAGAACTCGTCTTCAACAACTGATGCTCCAATTGCCAGATACAGTCGCTCTCCGGGAGATTTGAAGTTTCGAATCCTGTATTTCGACAACTGACGTCCTTGTCTGATCTCATCGGTAGAGGCTGAGGGCCCGCGGGCAGGGGAGGCAGCCAATTGAGTGTGAGCAGAGGCTTTTCGTCAACATCAATGGCAAAAAAGATGTCTTCACTACTGCACGCTTCTTGGACATGATGATCTACGGGCTCTTGCGGCCTGAAGTTGTCCCAGAGTTTCGAGGCATACGACAAATGGATCCTTGCGCCATCATGGTTTCGACTGATCCATTCACACATTGCGAGGCGGACAATGTCGACCAAAATATAGGGAGGCAAGCCACCCCGGTGAGTCTCGATGAACTCGCGTATCATCTTAGTGGCTCTGTACAAATAGAGCTCAGGACCCTGTTCATTTGGGAAAATCAAAGCATTCACGTGTTTCTGTTGAGCCGTTGCCATGGCAAGGAACGCTGCTGCGCGCATTTTGTCCTGCAGGATGACCGAGAGAAGACGCTTCACACCTTCTTGCACAGCAAAATGAGTGACAGAAGCTGCTAGGGCCCATTTTATATGTCTCTGAAGCACCTCGACCAAGATCGGGGTCAAGGGCACGGCAACGATATTAAAGGCATCGACTGCATTTCCAGGTTCGCTGATGAGAGTCAACAATTCCGGAGGCATGGGCCATTTTCCTCTCATCAATCTCACATCGTTAGCGGATGTGGGTAACTCTTGCGTAAGGGATCTTGGACCTTGTTCTGCAGCAACAGGACTGACACGGGCAGAGATGGACCTTTTGAGTGTTCTAGGAGCTTGGTGGTCCGATGAAAGACGTTTCCTGTCGTCTGCGGTCTCTTCGATAGGGAGTGTTTCTGAGTGAGTTGGAGAAGGCGCAGAGGAGCTGGAATCAGAACGCACAAATGGGCGATACCAGCTTCTGCGTGGACCTGATAACTTCCAGAATCGTTGCTGCTGGACGTGTTTGTTGACCCTGGAAGCTAGGGATGCCTCAGCACCGGTGTTGCGAGACAGGCTGGGGGAACGGGAGTCCTTGTTGACGAAGAGGTAATCCTTGGGAGCCATGCAGGCTGTATGAGATTGATGTTATTCTCATGTTTGGCCAAACGGGAGATATTTTAGTGGCTAGGAGAAAGGGGATCTGAGGAGATAAGCCGATATAAGGGACCAGGCCGGAAAGTGAAGATGCGCCATGAAGGTGGCAGTATTCCAGATTGATGCCTAGGCGAGTCAGGCATAAATAGAGTGCTGGGGCAGATGCAGGAAAGCTTATGCTGATGTTAGCAGCAGAGATTTCACCAGCTCGGGGTTTGCGGCACCGAGACAATGGCAGGAGATGGTCGTGAGGACGGGCTGTTAAGACGACGACTGTGTCATTGGGTGTCATTGGGTGACTTGGTGCAAAGGAGAGATGGTGATGGCTGCTAGGAATGGAAAGGTGCCAAAGTAGGGTGAGGGGCCTGACGTGGCAATCTGCAGCCCTATGCACGCTGTCATACCCTGCTCATCGATGTACTCTCTCTTTAAGTCGTTAGCCTTTCCTGCATCTCTTGGGTCGTCGCAGTCTCGCGAGCAGCTACTCCTTACTTGATGCTATTTCTTCCGCAAGCCTGTCGGATCAACACTGCACGACCGTCAATGAGGAAGAGATCGACGAACCGGCTTCCCCGCGGAAATTTCCACACCGACTTATTAAGACGATGTATTCCGCTGCTTTGATGACTACTACGCCCGTTGTATCTCCCTCAAGATCGGTCAAGCACTCGACTGCAGCCACGTCAGGACGTGCCGACTATGCCTAATCCCGCAAACAATTACGGCGCCAAACATGCTGCTCTGCGCAAATAGCAAATCCCATGCCATACAATCCGAGTCTAATTAAACCGAGTGTCGATCTTCTGCTCGGTCTCGACTTTGGCTCTGGGCGTGTGAGTCAAGCAGCATTGTGCGGACGCGCATCCCAGCGTTCCGCGGTTCGTGTCGCAGCGTCCGACTTGAGAGAACATCGCGCAACATCCACGCATGAGGTGCTTTGCCTTGCAGATCCGCTATGCAGCGAAGGCTCGGTTCGCCTCTACTCTTCCCTCTGCCACGTGTCAATTCTCGTTCCACGATCTATGATCAGATAGAGTGGCTGAAGTGGCTCCTACTGCTTTGAGAGTAGAGTCTCTGAAGAGCCGCTCAGGAGGCGTGATGTCCAGGGATTTGTGCCATAGACAAGCTCGATGGAAGTATGAATCCTCGTATTACATGAGCAGCGGCATCGTATATCCGTGCATCTCGGGATCACAGTCTCTACTTCGATTTTTTCCAGCTCTCAGTGCGAAAACGTGGCTTCGGCCTGGGTCATACCCAGCCACGACGCCAGGGATTACAATGTTCATTATTAGAACAGATCCAGAGTTGGACACATATGTGCTGTGAATCCGGACTACCACTACGCGAGCCTCGCAAGCCGGGTTCTAGAACAAGCAAAAGGACATTAGCAAACGCCATATCACGAGGCACGATGAAACGATGCTAGAACAACTGGAAGGAGTGGAATTGGTCACCTGAGGCGATCTCCGCCGGTCGTACCTGCTATCTACTGGCACGAATACCGAGCTATGTCAAGTCGATGGAACACAAGTGCTCTACATGCAGTCTTACCAGCATGTTTCTACCACCTTACTGTAGATCATTTCGACTCTCGGAAAGGCCGATTGAGCAAGACTAACTTATTCTGCATTACCTTCACTCGCGGACAGGTGCCTGGATGCCATGATTCAAACTTCGTGCATCGAGATCAAGACACTTGGGAACGAGCGACTACCCGCAGCCGGGATCTGCCTCGAAACGAATGCCACGCAAAATTTCAGGGAGAAGATGGTATCGAGCCTGATCAGGGAATCGATCAGCAGACGACCAGCGGCAGCTTGGCACGAACAATTGTGAGATCGTGTCAGGGAAGTGGCTTACAACAAGAATATGTTTGAGCTCTGTCGGCGACACCGTAACTCACTCAGTCACCGCTTCACATCTTGGTCCACACGAACCCTCTCTCAAACTGCTCCTTGATCTAGTGGCTCGCCCAGACGTCTCGTTCTGACCGGTACTTTTGCAAAGGACATTACCTGGGCATTGAAATCAGGGACCTCAACAATCTGAGCTTACTTCCAATCGCTAAGCACGAGCTAATACTTTCATGTAGGCAACTGCGATTGGCTAATGGATCGTACGTGGTATTCCCAAGGCGTATTTGGCTGATACGTTACGAGCCTAGAGGTAATCGTCGACAGAACGTGGACACGATCAGAGCGATGCATGCATCAGAGGGTCCTCAACGATCTCTGCGGTATCGACCAGACAAGTCTCGACCAACTCGGAAAGACTACACATCTGGTCAGATCGGCGCTGAGGTATTTTCGAGCGACAAGAGCACTATCTTCCGGAACTTGGACTTACACCTTGACTCTCTATACGATTCAAAACTATGATAGGAGCTACCAACATCTGGATAGACATTAGCGGCAATATACTTCTGTCTCCAGACCGTGTTGTTCAGGTGGGAATTGCTCTCAGGACGGGTATGCATATTGCTGCTTCAATCTGAGGGTATCTGACTCCATTGCAACATCATTATCTACATCCAATATGAGCCATATTCATGTTATACTCGATCGGTCCATCTTCCCGACAATGGCGCTACCTATAGAGCTGCTTGGCTCCTCCTGATGCTCCCTGATACGGTTGCAAGGTGAGTTAAGCCATCTCTTGGTACACCTGCCTACCAATGAACTGTCAGGTCTACGAGATTACGGTGAGAGTGCACAAGCGGATCAACAATGGCAGTATCCACATATCACTGATCACTCGGGTTGACCAGTGTTTGAGTGGTTCTGTTTGCTCGTCTGTTACGGCTTCGGCTTCGGCTGGTTCATTGTTAAAGCGGCACATGATATGAAGTACCGAGTACTACCAAGGAGCAAGGCTGAGCCTCGGATCCCTTTGAGGAATAGTCCGAGAATGACACGGGCTTAGGTAAGACTAGCTGTTCTCGTGTGTGCTGATCATTGCGGCTCACGTGGGATCTTCACTCCTACATCGGTTCTTCGGCCCGGGAACGTCGCGAAGCCGGAGTATTTGTATCAGAACGGGATGTTGAGACTCGACTTCGGGCTCACGTCTACATACCCCTTTACCTATTCCAGCGTTTCGATTCGGCACATGCAGCGTATGGATCGCACAGAACGAAGACGAAAGCTACAATGAAGCTCGCCAAGATAGCCGAGCCGAACTACAAGCATGCTAGTACAACTATGGAAACTGCGACTGCCAAACGGAGCAACAGCTGCGACATTCAGATCTGAGCTGATCGAATCTAGGAATACCAGCCGATCTGGTGCACGAGGTGATGAGAGATGAGTAGAGGATACGGACAATCACGGGGAAGATCTGGAACCATCTCCATCAGCAATGCGTACATCGCATGTGTGTCGATGAACTGAGCTTCGACAGCACATCATTGCAGTTCCTATAATGGAACTTCCACCAGACTCCCGTTACTCTTTCCCAAATTCCCGAGGAGGGCTTCAACACAAAGATGATCCGCAGCTCAGAACTCGATTCTGTGTCAGACTGATTCTTCAAACCCGTGCCACTCTCTCCGTACGCGCACAACCCGGTAAGTCTATTCCGCTCGCGGTTGACCTGTTCATTCATATGCCAATGTCCCCCAATTCCCTCATCGAATACCATGCGTGCGAATGACCAAAGAGCAACCAGAATAGCCAGTAGTGTTGGTACGACCAGCTCTAACCTTCATCATTCCCCCTGTCATAATACCTCTTCATTATCTCTTCGTACGTCCTCACGTCAGACTGAACCTGACCCACAAGCTCCCTAAGCTTCTTGAGTATCTCATCATCACTATCCGCGGAGTCCTTCTCCCCACTCTCATTCTTGTGATTAGCAAGATACTTGATCTTTCTAGCTCCATCTGCCACCTTGGTCGCGCCTATCGACTCCGCAGAACTTGTGAGGTAACGGCCCAGATCGCAGACGGCTTTCAAATTCCTGTCGTTACTGGGAGTGGCGATAGAAGTGAGTATGTGGCTAGGAGATGGAATGCTGTATATGATGGACAGCCACAAGTACTAAATAGTGTCTAAGGAAGGAGATAAGGAGACCAATGATCTGGCCACTCACACTCTCTCGCTAACCTCCTTCAACGCCCTCTTAGCCCTCTCGATGAAATCGAAGACAACTTCCCTACTGAAACCGTCGTCTTCGTCCAGGTCTAGGATTTGGTTGAAAGTGTCCATGTTGATTTCGTCTCCGTGGTTGGAGAGATCGACTTTTGGGCTTGCCATGGTTGTGGGTGGTGATTGGGGCGGGTTTTGGTAGGGAGTGAGGATGGATGTTAGTGAAGAGGGATTGTGGTGGTTCAACCTTCCTTGCGATGGGATGGCGAAGGTGAGGCTCGTATTGTAGCGGGGGCGGGGTAAGACTGGTTGATTTTGTTGGCTGATATGTTTGATGTTTTTGGTGTTGTCGTTTTGTATGCGAGTTCTGTCTAAGGGGATGTTGACGTGTCAAGACAAGGACTCGGTCAGGGGTACTCCGAGAATCTAGCGCTGGTATCGATGTCTAGATAATTGCTCAACCTTGCAGCCATGTGTACATGTGCACCGCATTATGTCTTTTGAGGGCATTGGCGTATGTTGATTATATCTTCTTGTAGCGTATTGATTCAGCACGGATATCAGAGTTGATATCGATGCTTCAGGGGAGCTCTCAAGAGTTAGTATCTGAGAACCTGATGGTTCCCGTATGATTAGAAATCTTGCAAGTAGATTTCTCACATATACCATGCATAGCGAGTACGTAGACAAATTTGCCGCTACGGACAGCTTATGTCCCCCCTGTTCTCTCCGTCCCCTCCTAATCGCTGCGCAGAGGCTCCGAGATAAACCTCCGCACTCCATCTCCCCCCTTCAAAGTCCCGCGACCTTCAAAAGCTCTCCCACAACAAGATCTGGTTGACTGATATTGGGACAGTGTCCACCGCCCTCAATAGCCACTCTCCTTACCTTGCCACCTTCCTCAACGGTTCTCTTGTACATATGTTCCTGCACCATAACCGGCACAATGTAATCGCTCTGAGGAATAATCTGTACACTCTCAATATCTTTCCACGCTTCATACGTCGTTTTTCCGGAGAACGTATCGCTGGCATGTCTGGTCATTGCACCGTAGTACTTTGCTACCTCGGCTTGATCTGTCACGTCGTTGAAGATGAATGGCACGAATTCAGGTTGGGTGGGCGGGTAGTAGTCACCGGGAAATCCAGCACGGTAGTCTTCGGGCATGTGTTCACGCATGATGTCCCTGAGGGACTCATTGAGGACAGGCAGGAAAGAAGCGATGTACACTATTCCTGTCACAGCTGTCTCATGACCTGCTGCCTGACGGTCTTTGATGCTGAGACCTGAGACGGCGGAGCTGCCTGGTACGCCGCCGTATGAGTGGACCGCGAGAACAACGTTCTGCTTCTGTTGGTCGAGGATTTCTATGATGGCTGATCGGATGTGTGAGACGTCTTCTTCGAATGTGGCTGGGGGCATTCGAGAGCCGGCGTTGACGCTCTGGAGTTCGACGGGTTTGACGGAGTGGCCTTTGCTCTCGAGGAGGGCGATCATTTTGTCGTATTCGACGGGGGTCACGAATGAACCTGGGACGAGGACGAAGGTGGTTGGTGTTGAGATTGACATGGTGGTTTGAGGATGAGGGAGGTAGGTGTGCTTGCTGTTAGTTGACGGGGAGACAGCGAGGTCCGGTGTCACTAGAATTGTAAAGGTTGGTCGAGTACGCCGATGGACAAGTAGCTCGTTCGCTCGCTCCTGTCGTCTGGCTTGTGCAGATAACGGGTCACAGGTCTGTCGAATTGCTAGAGTACGTGCCTTATTGCATGTTCAGGTCACAGCATCAGCATCGTATTCAGCCCCGCCCGAGCACTTTGTACCCTTTTTCGTCCGGCCGAGCTTCGTCCGCAAATACCTGATTTCTGACTTGCTCGCATAAGTCAGTGCACTGACACTAATCAATTGCATATTGTGCATGCCCGATTATTGATCGAAGCATCCAAAGGAGTCAGGAATTCAGCTGTGCAACGGTTTATCGACGTCGTCACGTCCTCCTAGATAAATTTTGGAGCTGGACATGAGCTTGAGAAGCTATGGTGATCTTGCACAGCTCGGGTGCGTGCCGGCTTACACATCACGGGTGGATCCGGGTGATGCTCTGGCTTCTGCCGCTGTAAGCATCGAAAGCAAATGATCGACGGTATAGATTCACTGTGCTACAGCGTACAACTCGCAGATATCTAGAATCTTACTCCCTAATCGGAGACTTTATTCTTCTCACCGTCCGTACCGTGAGCGACTTACCTAGATCAGTGACCGAGAGCCCACAAACCAGGCCGTGAACACAAGCGACGCGCTGTTTATGTTGCTAGACACGAATTCACCCGAGTTGGGGTTGTATCCGACATACTCCTATCACGATGTGAGATCTCAGGAGTACAGCGTGCGAGGGATCGACGGTAGTAGACTTACGTACGCAGAACATGGAGGATACGTTCCGCGCATCGCACACGAGTCGGGTATAAGGAGTTGCGGATTTCGATCAAGGGGATTGTAAGGCCTTCAGGCAGTAATCCTCCATCAACGTTAACACGTATGAGGCTAGAAGAACAAACTGATCACAGTAGGTTAACCGAGTGACTTGCTCGGCTTCCAGCTTTAAATTCCGGTCGGGAAGGAGAGTTGGTGGCTTTGCCCTGACGAAGCTGTCGTAGTAGTGTGTTGATGCTTCCCTGTTTGGATGCGTGAGAAACGTGGTGCAAAAGTGCTCGGTGGTCCTCGTACCTGAATACTTAGGTAGGTACCTCTCTAGGTAAGAACAGTCCGAGGGTCTCTCGGTACTGCCTGAGAGGGACCTATTCTGGTTCTCTGCTTTCGCTCTTAACTAGCACCAAACTAAGGTATTTTCATCTTTGCCACTTGACATGTTCATGTTCGATCCAATCATGTCCTCACTTATACACCATACAGCCGCCTGATTGGCCGAGACGATGAAGCATTACGCGCCCGAGGATCTCGCTACTTGTAGCAGTAGATCACTCGAGGCCTGCATCAACAATGTCCATCTCGAGATATTGACCTCATCCATCGCCCTATCTCAGATGGCGTAAGGATAAGCTTATTGCTTCCTCCCCGTCATACGATATGGAAGCTGCAGGGTTGGCATCCTCCATCATCACATTCCTTGATCTAACTACCAAAATCGTCGTTCGCTCACATGAGTATCTCAGCCGGACACAGAACGCTCCGGAATACTTGAGAGCTATCGAGGTACACCTGCCGCTGCTCGCAAAGGCACTCGAAAATATCAAACGGCAAGCCCTTTCACGTCGTATCCAACCAGATATTTCGACTGAACTCGTCAAGCTTGTCCGCAATGCCTCTGATGATTTGAAAAAGCTCAATCACTACATCTCCTTGCTCACTGCCGACCAACAATCATCTAAATTGCACAAGCTCACCCGTGCTGTCAAAAGTGTCTTGAAATATGATGGCAAGATCGAGGCCACGCTTGAAAAGTTGAAAGGCTACACTGAGACTCTGAACTTTTTTCAAATCTCGGTCGCCACGGGCAAGACTAATGATATTCTGGCCTATCTCAGACACATTCAGCACGGTCAGTTTGACCTCAAAATTCAGTATGAAAGGGACAATATCAAGAAATGGGTAAGCGGCAAATCGAGAGACGAATACGTCGACCAATGCATTAAACGAAAAGTCTCCACAACCTGTGACTGGATCTTCACTAAGCCTGCATATACTTCTTGGTCGTCCTCGGATCCCGACATTACCGACCCCTACATTCTCTGGATACACGGTTCACCAGGTGTTGGCAAGACTTTCATTGCCGCTAACATCTTCGCGCGTATCGAGGAGAAGAGTCATGCAGCCGCCGTATTCGTGAGTTTACACAGAATCCCCGACGATCTCTCAGTCGTCTCGGTCGCTGAAGTTCTACTGACCTTTGTAGTGGACATCTGGAGGAGCTAACGCTGCCTTGACTGAAATTCCACGCTCATGGATCGCTCAATTACTCGCCAAGAATCCCTCTTACTACGAACATGTCCAGCGAGTATGGTCAAGCTCAAAGTCTGACACTGCTTCAGAAGTTGAGATCTGGAATATTCTGAAGAACATACTGGTGGCTGCCTCCCCGAATATCGTAACTCTGGTCATTGATGGCTTGGACGAGTATCAGCAGCAACAGGCTCAACGAAGACGTCAAGCTATGTCGACCCAGCAGCAGTCCCTTCGATATACAACTATCAAAGACTTCCTGAAGACATTAAAGGATACCCTGCGGACCACTCCCTGCCGTATTCTGTGTGTGAGCCAACCAGATGGCGACATTAAATCAGAGCTCGAAACGCCCAAGCTGCTAACTGATGGCTTTACTCATTCATTTGAGTATGCCATCACTGAGTCGGATGTCAAGAACGATCTCAACACGTTCGCCAGACACGTCATCGATGTCAAGTTGCACAAACATAGCGATAAATTCCGTGCCGATCTAAGCACATTATTCGCCGCCAAAGCTGAGGGCCAAATGCTCTGGATCGCTCTCCAGGACGATGAAAAGAGCGATTTACGACAGTCATTAT
>JABUBK010000126.1_pt1 | contig 15328 bp, 12 predicted proteins | sample 7332671 | NCBI WGS metagenome assembly JABUBK01 (sample SAMN07256342, study PRJNA390944) | subsurface metagenome | isolation source: Methane hydrate marine sediment | place: Pacific Ocean: Eastern North Pacific, ODP site 1244 | collected 2002
CTAGAACTAAAACTACCGGCGAGTACCTGTCAGCGGGACAAAACAAAACTTTTAGAGCAGAGTTTGATACACAAGGGCTTCAAGACGTCCATAGCGGATACTCGGTTTCAGCTCCCACGGTCATAGATAAACGGGTGGTAACGAGACACAGAACCGTCTACAAATCAATAATTGAACTTCTGATTTATCGTTGAAGGTTAAAAAGATAGGATTCTCGTTGACACATCTACTCTCCACAATCCTTTTATTTTTCGTTGTCCAATGTTAAGGTGAGAAAAGGTGCTTAGCAGCATCGGAGTAGAGACAAACTGAGGAAGAAAGCATTCTCAGCTTTAGAAATTCTGATACTAACCGTCAGTGTCTTGTTAGCCCTACTTCCACATTCTACGTTTGGGGCACCCGAATACTTGTGGACGGACAACATCAAAATCTACAAAGACGCAACCACCGTACACGCTGACATCCGAACATTCACAAACAACGAGACGTTGCCCATCGATGTTACAGCCGAAATTGTGCGCAAAACATCGGTACCATCGATACAAATTTTGCAACACTACAGGCTTTCGGCCAACGAAACGGACTTCATAATCATCTCCGAAGGAAAAGTCATCCAGGCAAAAAGTACTTACTACGGGCTGAATCCGGGAGAGAGACTCTGTTTCACTGTTGAAGCCAAACCGAAGAGTTCAACAGTCGAAGGAGAGACCGCAACCGTGGAGGTCCGTATTTCTTATCCGCTTCCGACCGGAGACAACCCACCCACGTGTTCGATCGTGGATCCTGTAGACGCACAAACGCTTAGCGGTGTGTACCGTGTCAAAGTCAACGCTACCGATGACGGACAGGTGTCCACGGTTGAATTGTCGATCGATAGTGGAAGCTGGATTGATGTAACTGGCAACTTTGATGGAACCCACTACTATTATGACTGGAACACCACCACAGTACCTGATGGCTCACACACTCTTGACGCAAGAGCAACCGACATCGTCGCCCAAACCACTTACGCGTCTCAAGTCACCGTGACAGTGGACAACGTTCCAGGTGAAACAATGCATGTAGAGAGTATTGACTTCAAGCAGAAAGGCCCACGTTGGCTGGACATAATGGTCACCGTCTACGATGACGGTGGCAGCCCTGTCACCGGAGCAACCGTTTACATGGATATCACATACCCTGACGAATCAGTTCACTCCGTCTCCGCAGTGACAATCGACGACGGCGTTGCGACGTACCAGATTAACCGACCTGAAAAAGGCACATACACCGTAACGGTAACAAACGTAACTCATGAAACGTTCATATACGATTCAGACGCCAACAAGGAAACCACGGACAGCTACACGGTCACATAAACCTATCAACGCTCAACGCGTGCGCATTCAAACGCGTTTCTATTTGCGTTAGGTACTTATTTATGTATTATAGAGGTGTCCGTTTGGGTTGGTGATCCCGTGACAGGGTGGCGCGAGTGTGAACCTACTGGCACTGTGTGAATGGCTTGGAGCGGGGGGAACGCTCAATTTCTATGCTAACAGCGTCTCACAGGGCTTCGCTTTGCATGAGTCCCTCTTCTGCCTATAGTATCACTAGAATACTCCAAAGTTGCATAGATTAACCACGGAGTTAAGGCGGTACGTCACCTAAGTATGTTAGAGAAAATCTCTTGGATTCTTTTTCTCCAATGCTAACAATGAAAGATTGAATGTCATCAACAAGCTCTTTCCAGTCAATCCTCAGCTGATGCAAATGTTTCTGGTATTCTGTATAGTTTTTGTTGAAAGAGATGATCACTCCAGTCATGCCTAGACCTTCTCCGGTACCTGAAAATATTGCGTTGGGAAACTTTGTAGAATATTTTGTGGCTTCCTTCATTGTTTCTGATGTAAGAATCCCAGGTCGCATCTTGACAAAGGTCAGAGTTAATATTTCAAAACCCATCTTCCTGAAGTCTGGAACGACCGTATAGTCCTGAATCGCTCCTTCCCGTTCAAGCTTGTGACGAGTCCTAGTGATCGTTGGCTGAGAAACCCCGAGAACTTCGGCGAGCTCCCTGTCACTTCGTTTTGAATTCTTAAGCAGCTCCCGCAGCAACCGTTCAGCTAATTCTTTTCGCATAAACTACGATTAAGAAACGTTGCGTTAAAAGTTTACGGTTGTCCAAAAGGAGTGTTGGAGTGAGACTCACACGCAAATAGCTAACTACATTGCAGTATCCTCTAGAAATAAGTGACCTATAAATTTAATAATTCTAGGTTGCAACGGTATATATTGTAAAACGCTTATTCCATAAAAGACGCGCTGATTAGTATTCCATAGTGAGCGGGAGAGAGGAGAACAGAAGAGTGAAGAAGAAAACTGTTTCTGGAATAATGCTTACACTGCTTCTAATAGGTATGTTAACACTGGCATTTAACATTCAACTGGTTAACGCTGATCTTAAGACTGTGATGAATCATGATAAGAAGGGAAACAACGAGCAGGCAAGAATCGTTGAACATAAAATCTCAACTTCTGAACTGGAAGAACTGAAACGGAAACTTGGAGTTTCGGAAGAAAATAGGAATTATAATGAGATAATTGATGGTCATGGAACAGGGTTGCGTCCGCCAACAAAAAGCGAGTGGACGGAGATCACAGAGAAAGCATACGTGGTTGAAAAAGTCTTGCTTGACCAGCCAATTCAGGCTCCAACCAGCGTAGACCAAACTGCTACACCGTGGTTTCCACCGATAGGAGACCAGGATGGAGAGGGTTCATGCGTAGCGTGGGCAGTGGGATATTATGTGAAGACTTTTCAGGAGGCAAAGGAACACGGATGGAACTTAACTGAAGCAGAATGGGAAGGAGGATACTATGGACACCCAACTCCGGCGTATCAAAACAGGACGTTCAGCCCAGATTTCATTTATCACCTGATCAATGGAGGCGTAGACGAAGGCTCCAGCTTCTACGACGCAATTAACTTAGTATGCACAATTGGAGCCAGCTCCTGGAAGGAGATGCCTTATGACCCCTTAGATTCAACAAGCTGGCCTTCTGAAGACGCGTGGAGAGAGGCACCTTTGTATCGTGGCAGCAGCAGCGGGTATGAATATTTGGAGTTCAACACAGAGGATGATTTAACAAGTCTCAAAAACTGGATAGCTTCTGATCATCTTGCAGTGATAGGGGTAGACGCCAACAAATATTCTAGCTTGACAAGCAAAGATCTGTGGACACTAGACAACTATGTGAATCCGAGTATAAACCATGCAAATACTATAGTTGGATACGATGACAACTTCGTCTATATGGAAGAAGGACAACAGCGTTGGGGAGCTTTCAAAATAGCCAATTCGTGGGGAGAAGGAGGATGGGAGAACATTGCTGATGGATGTTACTGGATATCTTACGAAGCTATGAAACAACGGGTTGGATACTGCATGTTTTATCGGGATAGAATCGGTTACGACCCGAAATTGGTGGCATCATTTGAAATGGATCATTCTAAGCGGGGAGAATGTGACATTTTAATTGGCATGGGCAATCATAGTAGCCCTCTTGCAGCAAGATCGTTCAGTGACTTGATAGATGGCGGGAATCAACCATTCTGTTCCAATAATATAGTGTTCGACATAACCGAGTTTGAAGACACTGTACCTGCAGTCATCAATCAATCGTTCTTCATGCGAGTCTTTGATAGAGGCATGCCTCCCGGTCATACATGGTATTCAGATGGAACATCATGGTCATGGTTCAGGCTCGGTCAAAACTTCAGTATACCTGAGACAGGAGCAACACTCAATTTCCAGAGTTACTACGAGATCGAACTCGACTGGGACTACGGCTACGTAGAAGTGCACGACTTAGATGCTGACGAATGGTTCACTCTGCCAGGACTCAAGACGGTTTCAACACTTCCAGAACCTCAAGATAATCCTAACTGCCCGGCCGAAGTTGAACCCTCAGCTTATCATGATGCGGGAAGATGGAATGCATTCACAGGCGTCGGTGGCGCTATGTACGAAGAAACAATGGATCTGACACCATTTGCGAACCACGCCATAGACCTGTACTTTACCTACTGGACTGACGGCTACGAACTTGAACTCGGATGGTACATCGACGACGTAGAAATACCGGAAATTGGCTTCTTCGACGATGTTGAAAGTGGTGAGGATGGCTGGACTTACAACGGATGGTACATAACCACCCCTCCACCACCAATCACGGGGACAATCCTTTCATTCTCCATCGAGTACTACGACAACTACAGCTCCGGGTCCTTAAACATCACATCGACATCCCACGATGCACCAGTGAACACCACGGATCTCAATTACGTGTTCGCGAAGTTGCTGTTAAAAAACCTGCTCCCAGGCGATGTTGACGGCGACGGTGATGTTGATCCAGCCGACTTCTATATATTCTCTGGCGCCTACGGAACCAGTCCGCCGAGCAATCCATGGTGTGACCTAGACGGTGACGGCGATGTGGACCCCTCCGATTTCTATATATTCTCTGGAAACTACGGAAAATCCTGCTGAGCAATGAGGGGATACATCTAATAATCCTTGCGGCAACTCATTGCACACGCATAGTTCTGCCGAGATACGAAGTCAAAGATATTATTTTCTAGAACTAAAATATAGGCAAATTTTAAATAAACAAGAGAGTAATAATTCAAAACTAAGCGTCAACATGGCGCTTTTGCGAAAATAAATGTTAAAGGAGAAAGGAAAATGAAAAAGTACATAGTGGCTTTACTAGTGGTAACACTGTTGTCATCGTCTTTCGTTGCTGTCACGTCATTTGTTAAGGCTGAAGGAGAAGAACCCGGCTATGATTGGATGCAGAAGGTTGACAAAGACCTGTTAAAGAAGATGTCGAATGTTGAGATTCTTGGCGACATTGATGCTGATGGTTATGTGGATTCCTCAGACTTTTACATTTTCTCGGGAGCGTACGGATCAAGCGTCGGAGACTCTGCTTACAACTCAGCTGCTGACCTGGATGCTGATGGGGACGTGGATTCCTCAGACTTTTACACGTTTTCGGGGAACTACGGAAAAACTAGAGACACTGTGTTGCTTACCACAATCGTTACTGCAGTGGATAATTTGGAGGGCGTTGAAGACCTAATAGCCTCTACGGGTGGAAAGGTCGATGTCACTCTGGATTCCATAAACTCCGTGTCTGCTAAAATACCAGCAAACAAAATCGAGACAATTGCAGAGAGCGGACTGGTGACGAAAGTCTGGTTAGACCACGAAATCAAGTTGCAACCCTCTTACGATCAGATGAACTCAAAGGCAGAGATTCTTGAAAGGATGATCGAATCTTCGACAAAGCATGCACCCAGCGAGGAGTTCAAGAGCGAGGAGTTCAAACTGGATACACAGCGTTTCGACCCCGAAAGATATGCGGTTCCCGACGGCGGCATAATAGCTATTGAAGAAAAAGACATAGCGTTTCAATCAATTGAGTTTGGAGACGTGAATCCTGAAACCTACTTCACGTACCAAGTAGGAGCCGAAGAACTTTGGGCACAGGGATATTTTGGTCAGGACACATACATTGCCGTTCTAGATGTAGGAATTAACGCATTGCATCCGATGGTCAGTTCAGCTATTGTTGGAGGGAATTCTCAGGTTCCATTTGAACCCAACTGGGACAGCAACTTGGCAATCCATGGAACCATGACTGCTAGCATGGCCGTAGGTAGACCAGTTGTTGCCTTGGTACCCGAAGATTCATATCTTGGTCTTGCCTTCGCCAGATGGTTCCCAGAAAAGGTGCTGTGGCCTGCGGAGTATCCTTGGATACCAATAGGTTACATCGGAATAGCGTTTATAGGCGAGGCTCCAATGGCAAACCTATGGGTCGAGAAAGTTCTTGCTTTCGAAGGATATGGCGAAATGTCATGGATACTCGGTGGCATGCAGCACGCAATCTGGCTCAGAGAAAACACAGACATTCACATCGATGTTATCAGCATGAGCATCGGGCTGGGAATGCCATGGAGCGCAGTGAACGACGGAACAGATCCATGGTCGTTGATGGCTGATGAGCTCGTAGCACACGGAATCACAGTTGTACAATCTGCTGGAAATGTAGGGCCCGGCGCATTCACAGTTGGACAAGGAGCATGTGCCGAGGAAAACATCGCTGTAGGCGGATACGTTTATGCTCGAATGATGAAGTTCTACTATGACTGGTACTACTGGCCAGGCTGGTCGGAAAACAATCTGTTTATGGATGACGACGCAGAGATGATCTGGTATTTCGCAAGCCGTGGACCAACCAGAGACTACAGATATCAACCCGCTGTTGTTGCACCCTGCGCGTTTACCATGGGAGCTGGAGACGACGCCTCGATGTATTGGGGTTCGGGAACCAGCTTCGCAGCTCCGCGCGTTGCTGGCGAAGCGCTTCTGCTAGTCAACTACTACAAAGGCATTGTAGGTACATATCCAACGCCGGACAGGATCAAAGCAGCGATTGTTGTGGGAGCCGACTATATCGATGGATATGAAAAGATCGACCAAGGTGCGGGCAGATGGAGCCCTGCTGGAGCAAAGCTGGTGATCTTCGAAGAAGACCTCATTGGAACGGCTAGAGAAATCCTGAACGCCAACGAGTTCCACGAACAACGTATGCAAACAGTCCATTTCGAAGGAGGAGTTGCTGAGGTTCGTGCCGAAAACGTCGGCATTGAACACTACGCGAGGTTTTACCTAAAACTCGAAGATCCAGACATGTACAGGATCTCTGTGACGGATATAGAAGAAACACTCCCAGGCTACAACAGACTTTACATATGGATCACCGATCCTAAAAGCGACCTGCTCAACATCGCCTACGCGTATTACGATACTTGGTATGACAGGATTTACCAGTACTCTGATATGGGCCGCTACTACTGGTTAGTGGGCTCAACCGAGGACTCTGGAGCATACGGATACAATCAGTACTGGACCCCACTCGATGCAGGCTACTACGAAGTGTGTGTGGAGAATGACTACTTCAGCTGGGAACCAGTAAACTTCACCTTACGCATCGAGAAAGTCGAGGTTGGAATGTCCGCTTCGGCCAGTTCGGTTACACTGAAGAACAAGGGAGCAGACATAGACTTCGTCAGCCGCGGAGGCCTCTACGCATACGAAGGTTTCATTGATGAATGGAGCGACGGCCCCCTCAAGGAGGGAGAGATGGCGGTTAAAACCTTCACTGTGCCTGACGACGCATCCGAACTGATAGTGACCCTGGACTGGACTCACGACTACTTCTACCAGCATCCATCAGATCTCGACCTCTATCTTATCGATCCGCTTGGAAACATGTGGGTTGTCTACGATCCACCGTTCACTCCAATGGGCATCTTCGGCGGTTCGGTCAACATTCCAGAGACAGACTACTTCGGAGACTACACAGCGGGGAACATAGTGCCGGGAACATGGATAGCTCTCGTCCACGCCTATCATGTGTGGCCGCAGACACAATCAGAAACCTTCACCCTCAGAGTTGAGGTGAGGACAAGAGAGGTTACACGTCCATTCATAAGATATGACGCCCCCCAAGTTGACTTCTTCTGGGAACCAATAGAAATTCCAACGATCATAGTCGAAGGCGACGACAGCTATGGCACCTACACTCTTCCATTCGAGTTCCCATTCTACGACGGCAACACATACGACACCATATACGTGTGCACAAACGGGTACATAACGCTAGACTCTGGACTCTCGTCATACAATCCTGGGAATTATTTCTTGGACAGTGCTATGATCGCTGTAATGGGCGAAGACCTAGTGTCAACGGTATACGCCATAGATCACGGTAGCTACGTCACCATTCTGTGGTATGGACGCCCGTACGGCATGTATCCGGAGCGCGACCTAATGCTCGCTCAACTGTATGACAACGGCGACATCGTTTTCTCTTACGCCGACTGGGTGTCACCGGACTACTGGGGTCGCGACGCGGTAGCGGGACTAAGCAGAGGCGACGGATCAACCTGCATCACGATATCGCCGGGTGACGAGACTGCATTCCTGTTCGAATATTCAGCCACGACCACTACGATCGAGGTAATTGAGAACTATACGGTCGATCAACCAGGCCACGCGTTGGGGCCTTATGGTACCGAGCTTTTCAGCGGCGACGACACATATGCTTCCTACACGTTGCCCTTTGACTTCCCGTTCTTCGAATCAACCTGCAACACTATATACATCGGCTCAAACGGGTACATAACGCTAGACTCCGGATTGTCATCGTACAATCCTGCGAGTTATTTCTTGGACCGTGCTATGATCGCTGTAATGGGCGAAGACTTGGTGACCAATGTCTATGTGATAGAATATGCCGACCTGGTCGTAATACAGTGGTACGGGTGTCCCTATGGGATGGGTCCAGATCGTAGCTTGATGCGTGTCCAACTGCATGACAACGGTAACATCAAAATGATCTACGAGGATTGGGTGTCACCGGACTATTGGGGTCACGATGCGGTAGCGGGAGTAAGCAAGGGCGACGGATCAACTTATGTGACAATTTCACCATACACCGGCACAGCGTTCAGATTCCAACCCGTCTGGGGAACCGTTGAGGTCTTGGAAGTCGACTACGCTGTCAGTAGCACAGATTACTTCTTTGAAACCGTAACTCCACCTATAGTTTCTGGAGATGATGCCTACGTCGAATACGCATTGCCGTTCGACTTCTGGTTCTACGGAGAGACCTACGATTCTGTATACGTGGGCACTAACGGGTACATCACCTTCACCGAAGGTCACACGGATTACTCGGGCATCGAAGGCTTGTTCTTAAGCACACCGATGATTGCGGCACAGGCTCAAGACCTCATATCAACGATCTACGCCATCGACCACGGCACCTACGTAACATTCCTCTGGTTTGGGAGACAATTCGGAGAACCCGCCATGCGCGATCTTATGATGGCTCAGCTTCACAGCGATGGCACCGTCTACATAAGCATTAAAGAATGGATTGGTCCTGACTACTGGGGAGCAGAAGCGGTTGCTGGAATCAGCGCCGGAGACGGCGTAAGCTATGTCAGAGTTTATCCGCCACACGACGAGAAAGCCTACGAGTTCACGCTTGCCGAAATAGTGCCGCCTGCAATTGAGTTCTCCGAGCCTCACCCGTGGCTGCCTGCTCCGATACCTCCACACTCACGCTACGTACTAACAATCAGCTACACTGAGAACATAGAAGGACGATACATCTTCGTAGCCAAGCACGACTGGGTAGAGAAGTTCTTCAGAGACGGCGGAGTATACGCCTCCGTATTCGGTCGCTTCCTATACGAGACGTCGGAAGCATACCACTAAACCAAAAAACCACAACAACAACCTCCCCTTTTTTTATGATGCCAGTAAACAGACGATCATAGAGCGCGCGCTAGCCTGTTTAGAAATTGTCTGTTGATTTTGTGGTTGCTGTCTTTTCTTAGATTTCTCTGCTTGTTTTTTCTATGTTTGATGGCTGTTCCTATCTGGAATGTAGAGTTTTGAGTCGGCTTCTGCCTTTCTCTAGATTTTTCTTGATGGTTAACTCTATCTTACAGGTTTTTGATGTCTTCACGATTATCGGGTTGTGTAATGTTTTATACTGCGGATGAGGCTTGACAGTATTCTGTGACAAGCGTTGAGGGTGTGCGTGTTGTACGAAAGGTTAAGAATGATGCTGAGTGAACTCTTTGAGCATCTCTTCGAAGCCGAGTAGTCTACCTTCTTGGACGTCTTTTTCGCTTTTTTCGATGCTTTTCATGAGCTCCTCGTCACCGAGGATTTCTAGAGTTTCTATGAGATTTTCTACGAGGGATCGGAGTTTCGGTAATTCTTAGGCTAGGGTTCTTAGGTTGTTTTTGTATTCCTCCGTGAAAACGACTTCAGCCATTTTTGTCACCGTGACGCTGCTTTCATGGCTACTGTCTATTATGCTTCTATTACGATTTCTCTTCCAGAAGCAAAGATTATGTTTTTAGCTGTCAGTTAAGATGTTCTTAGCATGTGCTAACTCCTAGTCCGCCAGTTACAAGAATTTTTAGGATAAGCCTCTCTTGTGGTTTAATCTTCTAGGTAGATTTCATTTCTTTTTTTGTCGCAGATTAGTAAGTTACTATGCAGTAGCGGCCTGTTTGGTTAGTTCTTTTTTAACTGCTTTCTTCATGGTCTTTTTGCATAACACTGAATCTAACATTATGAGTTTTTGTACAATCTCGTTTTCCTCATTCATCTTGTACAGCTTTGACTTCCCAATTTTCCTCGTTACCCTTACGACGCCAAATTCTTCTAATTCTTTCCAATACTTGAAGAACGTTCCTCTTCCCATGTTTAGGTTTTCTATGATCTCGTTCTTTGTGTAATCGAACAGTCTGTTGTCCAGAAAGTAGTCTATAATTCTCAGCGTCGGGCTGTTCCCTAAGCATCTGAGCAACAAAGTCTCTTCCATCTCAATCATCTATGATGATTAATGTAGGCATAAGTATTTAAATATACTTTATTAAAGTACTAAAAGAGAACTTATGATAACAGATGAGCAGATAAAGGCTGCGATACTTCTCAAGCTCTATAAGAGAGGTAATTGGGGAGGCAGCCATACAGCATTCGATAACCTAAAGAAAAGTTTCAAAGCAAAAGAACTAGGCAAAGGTGGTTTGAAAAGGGTAAATCACATGGGCAGGGAACTTATAAGAGAAGGTTTACTCCTAGCAAAGCCAACTCACTATGGTCTGCAAGTATCCTTAAACACTAGAAAGAATCAAGCTATAAGAACAAACATTACAAGGTTCTTCCCAGAATTTGAGTAGTTGAAGATTCAATCTGGAAGGAAGTTGACCATAAAAAAGCAATACCAATTTGTGATGATATCGTTACGATTCTATACTCTATAATTTTGTTCTAAGAATATTCTTTGCCACACGGATTGTAGAGAAAATGGAGTTCGATTTATTCAGCGTTCAAGTGGCCTATGATACTGTAAAAATTTTGGTTTTGCAAAGGGTTTTTTGCATGCATGCACTGATTTCAGTGTTGGAATCTGCTGAAAAGGAGTGAGGGGAGCGGTTTCGTTTGTTGACTAGGCAGGGTTTGATGAGGGTTAGGGCTAGAGCCGTGAGGCAGGGGGATTTGGTTCAAGCGGCGCGCTTAAAGACTTCACGGAAAATTTGAGTTAATGAGCGCAATTGATGAGTTCGTTGTCGTCGTTGCTTTCGATTCTGGTTAAGAGACAAAGATCGATCAAAATAACGTTAAGTCCAAGTGTCGAAGCTTTTTATATTTACGTCTTCAATTGTAATGTAGGTGTGAAAGATGAGGAGTAAGGCTTTTCAGTGGTATGTTTCAAACCCTGAGAAGCTTAGGAAGTATGCTGGGAAGCATGTGGCGATTGTCGACGATAAAGTGGTTGGTGTTGGAGGTTCAGCTAAAGAGGCCTATGAGACAGCTAAGAAGAGGTTTCCAAAGAAAATTCCTCTTTTAGCGTATATACCGACTGGTGAGATCCTGATCCTTTAGTTGCGTGCGCTGTATGGTTCTGAAAGTAAGATTTACAAAAAAAGTTGGTGAAAATTGATGCGTGATGCTCTGGAGAAAAGGGTGTTTGAGGTTAAAATCTCGAGCAAGGGGCAGATGGTGATTCCGAAGCCTCTTAGGGAAAAGTATAATCTTATGGCGGGGTCTAGGGTTAAGATAATCACCACAAGAGACGGTTTGGTGATAAAATCGGGTTTTGAACGCCCGTGGATCGGTTTGAGAGGTATGATGAGAGAGGATTGGAAGGGCAAGAGTTTAGATCAGATTATTGAAGGGGCTAGGAAGAATGCGCCAGCCTTCAGGAACCATCTGGCAAAACTGCTAAAATCCGTTGGATGAGTTAAAGTTACTGATGGAAATGCACAAGCGAACACGATTGGATTGGATGAAGATTTAAGTGGCGTTTCTTGTAAATGTTAGAATGTAGCTGAAAGTGAGAGATTATGAGCAGAGCTCTTATTGTTGATGGTTTGAGGAAGGCTGTCGGGTTAGATGGAATTAGGTACATCGGCTTCATTGGGTCTTACGCCCGGGGTAGGGTGAAATCAGGGGACATTGACGTTTTACTTGTCGCTGATAGAGAGCTGGATCTGTCTAAGTTGGCGGAGTTAACTGACAGAAACGTTGCGCCCACGGTGTTAACCGTTGACGAGCTTGAGGAGGCGCCGCCCGACTTCAAATATTCGGTTCTTCGTGACTCTATACCTGTTTATGGGTCTCTGGATAAGCTAGGGGTTGCTTTCGAGGTTGATTCAAAGAAGCTTTTAGAGTGGATTTACGGTGACATAGCCTACTGCATCTATGATTGCCTCGACTCGTTTCGGGAGAAAAACTTTAGGTATGCGTATAGGGCGGCTCTGAAGGCGGCGATTAAGGCGTCTTGGCTTCTGTTCATCAACCACGGGTTTTCTCTGCCCAACAATTCTGAGGAAATAATAGGCCTGCTGGATAAGTTGACCGAAAAAAACCGGTTATATAAAAGGGTGCTTACGGACGCCAAATCGTCTATCCTCGGAACGTACGATAACGTGTTTGAGGTGTTTCTTGCTGAAGCCAAAATTAATATGAGAGATGCTAGGCAGACTATAGAACGTACATTAACCTTTGTAGCCGAGGTGCTGAGAACTGCAATGAGCTTCAACACCATTTGTGAAGACCTAGAACATGCAAAGAGAAGGGTTCGAGAGGCTGAGGCCACAGGGGATATACGAGTGTTGAGTGACGCGTGCCAAGCCTTGTTCTTGGTTATCTATAATTCAGTTTCCCTTTACCTAACTTCTAAGGGAACGGTTCCACCCGAGAGGCATGGAGACCGATTTAGAAAATTAGATGAAATGTCCAGCGTTTACAATGAGGCAAGAACAATCATAAGCATCTATAGGGATGCGTTTAACGAGCTTCATGTATCGCATTACAGAAGAACCTGTAGTATTCCACTGCTGAGAAAGTGGTTAACCAAAACGGAAACCTTCCTTGAACGGCTAAAGGCTTGGGTTTAACGTGGCGATCATGGGGGCTGTTTGGCTTTTAACTAAAAATGTATGAATCACTTTTGGCAGAATGGTAATATAGTGATCAGCATGGCGGGGTTGCGCATTCAACTTGGTTAACGCTGCGTTCTTTAGTCCTCTACTCAGATTTTTTCTGAAAGAAGCAAATTCAACGTTTCTGCCTTTGCTCATGACCTTGCCGACTGCCCCTGCATAGTCTTCATCTCCGGAAACTATGACCGCTACATTATAGGCGTCTTCCCATGCCATGCCTATTAGATCAGTCGCTAAAGCTACATCAACTCCTTTTTCCACATAACGAGTAGACTTGGTACTGGATCATATCTTGTCTTTAGGGGTTTTTCAATAACTTGTATCTCACTGCTTCTCAGATAGTCATAAAACTTGATTTGAGAAGTCCTCCCAGGAGGGATGGGTTTGCTGCAGTAATACATGACTCTTACTAGAGTTCTATTCTTAAGAAGAAGAGAGACTAGTTTTTTGTAATCTATCTTCAAATTGGTTTTGTGCTCTTGCCATAAAATAAGGGCTTCAGTTCTCCAGCGGGATCTGAATCCCCCTCCCCTCCGCATCATGAAACAACATAGAGTTATGATACCTCCTTTAATGTTGATACAAATTTCGAATGCACTGCTGATACGGTGGTTTAACTGCCGAAGAAAATTAAAGCATTCCGGTTTCCACGTGAACTTTACGAGGAGTTCAAAAAGTTAGCTTCCAAAAGCGACTACAGCTCTCTCTCTTCAGAGTCTCCACCCGTTCACCCTTCATCTGAACGACCTCAATGTAAACGTTCAATCAGCTAAATAAACATACGTTGTCGCCCGCGAAAAAGTTGTCGAATTCCAGCGAACATCTATCGGAGTGCTTCTTCAGTTATGATTTCAACTATTTTTTTGGCTGCTGTTCCGTTGCCGTAGGGTGAAACGTCTGGCAACCTGCCTTTTTCTCTTAAGACCTGCTGCATTCCAATCAATATATTATGTTTTTCGACGCCGACAACCTTTGCGAAGCCTGCTTCCACGGCTTCTGGTCTCTCTGTTGAAAGCCTCATGACTAGAACTGGCTTCCTTATGGGCGGTGCCGTTGCTTCTTCTTGAATTCCACCCGAGTCGGTTATTATCATTCTGCAGTTTTTCATGAGCACCAGAAAGTCGAAGTAACCAAGCGGCGGTAGCAGCTGCACGTTTTCCTCTGACGAGAGCTTCTTCCACATCCTCTGCTGCCGCAGCCTCTTTCTGGTCCGTGGATGAATCGGATAAACTATCGGAATGGGCGCCTCAGTGAATGTTTCAACAAAATTCTTGAGGACTTCTGGGTCGTCTACGTTTTCACATCGGTGCGCCGTGACGAGTGCAAACTGTTTGAATCGTATCTTGTCCAGGATGTTTGATTTTCGTTCAGCCATCGGGAGGTGCTGCGTCACAGCGTCGATCACAGTGTTTCCAGTAACGTGGATTTTGCCCCAGACGCTTTCTCTCTGCAGGTTTTTTCTCGCGTTTTCAGTGGGCGCAAACAGATAGGTGGATATGTGATCAACCAGGCGGCGGTTGTGTTCCTCTGGCATGCGCAGGTCAAAGCTTCTAAGTCCAGCTTCCACGTGGCCAACTTTAACGCCGAGTTTCACAGCTGCCAATGCGGAAGCCAACACGCCGTTGGTGTCACCTTCCACCAGCGTAACCTTAGGCTTCACCTTCTTGACGACACGTTCGACAAGCGTTAGGATTCTTCCTGTTTGCAGTCCAGGCGAGTAGGCTCTCACCTTGAACCCGTAATCCGGCGTCGGCAACTCAAGCTGTTCAATAAATGTCTGAGACATGTTGAAATCATAGTGTTGTCCGCAATGAACGAAAACGTAAGGCTGAGCTTTCTCGTCTAACGCTCGAATAATCGGCGCCATCTTCACGATTTCAGGTCTCGTGCCGACAACTATCATGCAGTCATCGTTGATATCTTCCACCTTCTATGCCTTCACATTTCTAGCTGAAATCTAATAAGCTTTCATTAAGATGTTTTCCACGAAGAATCTTCCTTAATATAATTCTATCAAAGACGCCTGTCTATCTAAAAGAAGAAAAAAAAACATGTTTGCTACCGTACGGCTCAAGCGATTTCCGAAAGCCAAGCCAATTTGTTATTCTGAGTGCTTTGCCCTGACAGTGTCGGTGCCTTCGAAGGGTGTTCCGTCAATGAGCGAGCCTGTTATTGTAAGTTCAACTCTTTCTGGGAAGGGTATCACGTGACTCCATCTAGCCAACACATGGTTTATCA
>JABUBK010000127.1_pt1 | contig 15247 bp, 19 predicted proteins | sample 7332671 | NCBI WGS metagenome assembly JABUBK01 (sample SAMN07256342, study PRJNA390944) | subsurface metagenome | isolation source: Methane hydrate marine sediment | place: Pacific Ocean: Eastern North Pacific, ODP site 1244 | collected 2002
CAATCTAAACCCAGAAATTGTCTTCCAGTAGTCGGATCCAAAAGAGAGACCGGCGACCAAGACCCCTCCCGCAATGCTCTCTGCTAACTGAACATATCCTCTTTGGTTGTTTATCGCACCAACCTGATTTCCCAAAATTTTCTATTCATAACCATGCATCACTATGCACCCCAATTGAATTCTCTGGATGTTGTTTCGATGATTTGTACACCGCTGTCGTTGTAGCTTCGCATATCCAATACGGTAAAAATTTCTGGCTTGAAATGCACAGTCTCCGTGATACCCAAGTCCCACAATGCTATCACGGGTTTCCACAACTCAGCATTATCGTTCTGCTCTTCAATCCATATAGAGACTACGCCCTTTCCATGTGTCGCATACCATGCCGCCTCGACAGCCGTTCCGAAAGACCATTCTTCTAACGCCTCCACAAGTTTGAAGAACGTCTCATGTACCATGTTATATGTGTTCGCGGCCAAAATCCATTTTCCTCTCTTGACACCATGCGCTATACCGAGGTCGATAAGCGCCGACCGAAGATGCGTCCGTCGATAATACAGGCTTTTAGTAGCTAGGACCGGGTCATGTCGTCCACTCTCGATATCATCGGCACCATAATTCTTGTCTGGTTTGGGCAGGAAAAGCTCGATTTTGCTCGAAGCCTCAGACTTGAGAGTGGCCAATGCCTCTTTGTCAATGATCGGATGGTCAGTAACTGACGATGTCGAAACCCTCCAATTGTCCTTTGGGTTCAACAGACTTATCACCCGCTCTCTGAACTGCTTTGCAGTTTCATCGGTTCCCTTGACGAAAGATGTTGATTTCGGCTCAGTCGACTCGGTCAACTGGACCGGATTGTCACCAAGCAGAAGCGCCAAACCCTTGCCATCCCCGCGAGAGCTACCGGAATGGCGACTAGCGACATCCCACCTCTCGATATCGGTTTCGTCGTCGGCTTCGTTGTCAATCGCGTGGCCAGCAACGTTACAAACATTGCCGTCTTCGTCTTCCCCACCACAATATGCTCCATCGTCAATTTGCCTGTTATCACTATCTTCCTCGCAACTGTACTCACCTCCGATGTTGTCGTTCACATCGAAGTCAAACGTATTGGAACTAATACAACTTTCGGCAATGACTTCCATGTCATTGTGAGAGTCCATGACGTAAAGATACGCGGAGACGGGGAGTTTGAGGGAACCACTGGTATCGTTGGCTTTTTCGTCTGTGTTCTCGGAAGCGTCGTGAATATCAGCATTATCGGCCATGCAATCGTCATCAGTGAGACAAATGGTATTGGTACGTTGACTGGTGGTACTGATTGAGTCATGTTCCAACATGCCGGGTTGACCTGACATGTTGCAAGACGGGAGCGAAGAGATATGGACGGAGGAGGCAGCAGGACAGTACATGGCTTGATGCGTCGTGTACGGATTTTGTTAAGAGGATCGAACACATTGAGAAGGATGAGACTTGAGGTATACCTCACTCTTGAATGATCTCACCGCATCAGCATGTTTGACAAACACACAGTTTTGTGCATACTGAACGCGTAGATGGACGAATACCGTTTGAAATCCATGGCAACTCATCGCTTCAATAACGGTGGATTGCGCACAAAATCAACACAATCACAGGTGGTAATGGTGACGATTGCGAAAAGCAGTCGTCTCTGTACATGCACCATTTGGCAAACGACGATGGCACGTCGTCTAGCATAGCGTCGGTCCCGGGACTGAGTCGTTCGAGATGTTGATAAACACACTCGGTACAAAGGATGAAACGGTACACATGGACCAACTCACTCGAGGCGCCCACGCGCGAAAAGAGTCACAAAGCAACACATGCAACAAAATTCCGTAATACTAGCTGAATCGATCGAACTCCTGACATACACTCGAGCACACATCACGTATAGTAAAACAACAACATGGGTGATTGAAGCCGATCACAAACACTGCAGGGATGTCCCGTTGTCCACACTCAACCCTTGCACCAAATGACTTCCAATTTGTCATGGCAAAGGTTAGCAAAGCCAATTAAGCATTGGCCGCAATGCAACGTGCAGTCCAAGCGCTCAATCGGCTTTATTGATTCCTCCGGCAGTATTTCGGAATTTGGCACCTTGACCAGCAAGACCAGATACAACTATGCAGCGTGCAATTCCACTCGCCAGACTCTTGCCCATGGACGCTGCAAAAACTGGATATAGGAATTACGCACCGTGTACAGATATACCGGCCACGTTATACTCGCTTAGGATAGAATGTTTATTATATACTAGATGAAATTTCACCTATTTTGAGATAACAATACTGACATGTCGATAGCCTCACCAGGAGCAGAATTGGAGTAGATTCTCTTTTTGTTTTTGAACACGCTTCTCACTCTTTGGTGGGCTAACCCCTTTATACCATAGGCCTCTTCTATAATACCAGGTGGCGTAGGTACTAGAAGCGTTCACGAATGGCTTGTAACAGCATCAATCTAATCTTAGCAAGGCGTCGAGTTCAAGAACACATATGCAATGTTTGTGTCCGGATGTACGGATCTCCTCTCGATATCATCCCATTGAACGAATCGATATAGACTCGACCCAGGAATCCTGTCGCACAAATTTGTGAGTTGATGCTATCCGCAGTTACACCACTTTATCCGTTTCGAGGATCGAATTGAATAGAAAGCTAAGAGTAGTGTAGAAGGAAGGAAAGATGATGCCGTTCATTTACAATGAGCTACTTAGGTTCGCAACACGCACGGCCGTTGTTCGTACGACGCTTCCGCAAACACGACGTTCACTTACCGTTCCGTATCAAGTCGTTCTTATGACACAACCCTCGAAATCGAGCGCTTCATACTTGAGCTAGCATATTCGCACAACACTGAATTAGTATTCGGTGAGTCCTCACGAGAAAGGAGCTTGCTCAAATCTACATGTGCTTGCAGGAATAGGGCCTACGGTATCGACCATAAGATGATTCGAGGAGATACTAAACTACCCTTTTGAACCGAACCTGACCAAACTTTTTAGATGGTTGAGCTACAGCCATCTTGTACTACAAGTTAGCCTCCTCGGATTGCTCAAAATTTCGCAACGTCGATCCATTCCCGGGTGGCATTGGATTTTGAACTTGAAGACTGAGGTTTTCTCTTTGTACGTTCGATGAGTTATGATTTGATATCTCGTAATCTAATCCCAATACCGACTGAGCATTTGCAACCTATGCCTACGATTGCTCATACATCAAAAAGAAATGGAACCCAAGCATAGGAGCTTTCACTGGGAGAGTATATGGCATTCATCAGTATAATAAGTACTACCGAGTCCGAGATCACACTACCATGGCAATAGATGGTACAGAATCTAGATACACAGGCAAGATATTGAGAGCGTGAAAGCGGCGGCTGCGAGTCCTCTCGTCCAACGCCAGAAACCAATGCCTACTCAAGATCGTTGTTCTTTATATTTCATTTAGACCTCTCGCGCCCCTTTTTGTCAATCTGAGGATCATCGGTCTCAACATAACGAGGTCCCTTGGTGTCTTGCTCTTGACTCTCCATGTTTGTCCCAATCATTTCTCGGACTTTTAGTAATTATCGTTCGGGGTTCGTCGTCAGCGTACGTATTCTTGTGGTTGTTTCAGCGATATCTGACCTCAGAGCTGACAAGACTCAGTACCCAAAGCTGGCATATAGTCAGTTGCCATTGTGGGAAATACAGCGTCTTTGCAGTGTATTCGCACAGGCCGCCAATCCTGTATGCTTGTTTAGCAGTGGTGCGAGTCTTGAGATGAATGCCATCTACGGAATCTTACAAGCGTTCAGTGTCGCTATCGGGGAAGTTGATGTTCGGAGCAATCCCAGTGCTGACTGGGATGTTTCGTTTCCAACTCCTGGTCTGCCGGTGTAGCCGTTCGATTAGATAAAGGGTCTACTACTAGTGGATAGTACTAAGTGGTAGTTTATTAATGTCATTCCCAATGTTCATTCTTCTACAAAGTCTTCACCGTCAACTGGAGGATACTAAGCCTGAGCTGTGGGACGTTAGGTCTCTACGGCAGCTCCTATTTTTGAGACTTCATTCAGTTATCAGGGACAACGAAATCTTAGGGATGCTATTCCCCAAGACATCTCCTATTATCGTGACGATGGCTCGACGTAATATCCTGATAGGAGGGACTAGTAGTGATGGGAGGGTAAGTAGTGCGATGTGCTCAGTTATGCTGCATAGTGCTCCCGGCGACAAAAAGCTCTATCACTATCAACCAACCACTTGAATTGAACGCAAAGCGATCTACGGCAAGAACCTATACAGATATATTCACAACCCGACCAACGACTTCACACAATCCTTTTGACCCACCGGGAAGATATACAGCCGACGCATCAATCAACTTCAATTGAGATCGCTCTGTCTCAATTACCCCTCTCACCTCTTCGCCCATTACCACGAGTCTATAACCCTCCCCACCTCGAATCTACACAATCGTATTTACCAGACCAAATCAAATCGGCTCACAACCCACAAACCCTCACTTCCTCTTTAACAGGTACTCGCTCTTCTTCGCGACCTTAACATCCCACATGGTTTCCAAAATTCCCCGTACACTCCTCTTAGGTCTCCAATAATTCATATCCGCCTTCAACTTATCATACACATTCGGCAACCCCTCAGCCCGATACTTCTTCCTCACCTCATCATATGTGTCCCTACGGTAAATCGTCCAGAACTCCTCCTCGGTGTAATAAGTCCGGGCATACAACAACTTAGCACCAAGCAACATACTAGCCCTTAGCTCAAGCTTACGGTTCAAGTCGACGAAGGCCTCGTGGTCGCGCGGTCCACGGCCGTACACGCCGACACCGAAGATTCGTTGGTCTCGGACTGCGGCAACGGCGGCGTTGAAGCGGTTGTCGATGTGGATCTCCTGCGCGGGTTTCAAGGGACACAGGAAGATTTGACATTCGGGCATGTTCTCGGAGACGTACTCGATGAATTGTTTGACTGTTGAGGATGGGATGCCGAAGTCTTGCACGACGTATTCGTCTGCTAGGCCGGATTTGTGGAGGGCCATGTAGCAGGTTCGGGAGTCAAGGAAGGGATCGGCGATGGCGCGGGTGAGTCGGTTTTGGGGGACGTGGAAGTGTTTGAATGCTAGCTTGCCGCCCCAGAAGGCGCCGTGGTCGTAGCGGAAGAGGTAGTCTGTTAGAGTGAGTAGGACGGGTGGGATATTGCTGATTAAAGTTGCGCCTTCGGGTTTTGGTTTGGTCTTGTCCGTTGTGGTCTTTGTTTCCGAGTTTGTGAGGGTGGAGATTTGGTTATGGTGTTTCTTGAGGTGGGCTTCTATGGTGTCGGCGAACCAGTGGACTTGTTTAGTTGTTAGAAGGGGCGCTTTGGTGTCGCGGGCTGCGTAGTCGGTCAGTTTACCAAACATGACGACTGCAGAGTTGCGGTTGAAGTAGATGCCGTCTATGTAGTCGATTGTCGGGTCTGTTGTGGCTTCTTCGAAGATGTCCGGGACGGTCAGTGGGTCGCTGACCGGCACGATTTGGACTTGGACGTGGGATGTGGCGGGGATGAGCTCGATGGTGACGAGGGTGATGAGGCCGAAGGTTCCCAGTGAGCCACCAGCTTCGTGGAGGAGATCGGTGTTGCGCTCGCGGTTGGCTGTTTCGATCGTTCCGTCTCCCAAGACGATCTCGATCTCGCAGACTGTGTTCTGAAATAGACCGTAGCGGTACATACTGCTTTCGCCAGACATGCCGGCAAATCCACCACCACAAGTGATTCCCTTGAACTCCATGACGATCTTGGGCACGAAACCAGCAGCGATACAATGCTCGGCTAACGCGTCCATGGGCACATTTGGCTCAGCTTGAACCGTCATGTTTTCCTTGTTGACTGGGAAGAGACGGTGCATGTCACTTAGATCGACCATCGCGTCCTTAGTTACTTGTTTGGGACGGGTAGATGAGGTCGAGCCATGGTAGACACGGAAATGTTTCTTTTGAGCGTGGAAGTATTGGACTTGGGCTTGGATTTTTTGGACAGCTGCTTGGTGCTCCTGGAGGAGCTTGGTTGCGTCCATGGTGGGCGTATTCCTGGGGGTCGGTGTATGATACAGGAATGAGGTGATGATGGGCGTTGATGAACGACGATGGCTTTACAAAAGTGATTGATGGATTTGTGGTCGCGTTGACATTGACATGTGAGTTGATCGTGGACGTGAAGCGTGTTCCATGTGGCTTTGGTGAGGCTCATGTCCGAGTGGTCCGGAATTGTCTTGGCGCTGACGCGGTTCGGGAAATTGGCTTGTGGCTCCCCGGTACCTTACTACCTACACTCACTCTACTCTACCTGACCATCAATGCTATAGCTGGGGACTCGCGATTGTCGAGTCTTGTAGACTCTAACTTGATATACTGATTGAGAGTGAATGCTGCATGATCTTGAGAATGAATACGAAAGGAGATAGTTCTTCACTTGATGTTGAAGTGGTCAAGGCATTTTTATTCATCTCAACCATGCCGTACACAATTGATTTGCTCATGGCACTTCCTCGAATTTTTCTTTTCTATTCTATTTCGACTGGCTGGGTGATCATTGTAGATCCGAATGTATGGCCTTGAGATGGACATTATATGATCAAATCGGGTTGGGCATTCCTAGATATGCCTTCATCGACTGCAGGTAATATGTTGCGGCTATCCTGTTGTGATGCTCTACCCCTATCTTATGCAAAACCGAGATTTATTTTGATTCTTGAAACGCAACGCGCCCGATTGATGGTGTTCAGCATCTCTTCCCTCAGACTATTGTGACCCTTGGCTAGGGTGAATTCAATCAAAATTCCACCACTGATAGCTCTGGATTCTTTCCAATACAACAGAAACCTGATAGAGGCACAAAGGCAGGCGTGTGATGCATCGAGCGATTCCTTTCGAATCAAGGAATCGAATAATACCAAATACATCATGTATCAACCAACACTGGAACACTGTAAGCAGGTTAGAGGTGGTAAAACTCTATGCCAAGACACGACACTCGTCTTGCGATCGACGATATCATTCCGCTGCAAGACGTTGATTGAGCAGCTCCTGCCGCTTTTTGTGGAACGAAGATGCATCAAGATGAAGGACTTCTTTCTACATGTTCATTTGCAAAAGTGCTTATCTACGCGAGACCTAATCGTTACCCTTGAAACCAACGAACGCTCGTTCCTGACTTGACCCCTCGTCGTCTTCATGATCAGCTGGACCATTGCAGAGGTCTGCAGTCCAGCGGCAACATGACCTCAGTCCCGGACGTTCAAGATGAATATAAAGGGGATATTTTCCGCATTATATGGAGCTCAGCTCTATCAAGCTAAATTACCACCACCAACATGACTACAACCGCGCCTCCATCCCTTCCCAATGGAGTACCCAAAGGTGTCAGTGACTACAGAGCCGACTTTGCCAAGTATCTCGTCCACCATGATGTCTTGAGAGAAATCGGTCAGGTCGAATGGAAGAAACTATCCGATGAATTCGTCTTGCGTGATGAACGAACCACTGACGGCTTACCCAAGAAAAATCCTTCGACGAAGCCACTAGCCGACGCGAATGACCTCAGCGTCGCTATCGTTGGCGGTGGAATTTCCGGTCTGTATACTGCTTGGATTTGCCAGTATCTGGGTATCAAGTGGCACATCTATGAAGCCAATCCTGAACGTCTGGGAGGTCGTCTCTACACATACTGGTTCGACGAAAGCTCCGCAAGCGAAAACCCAATGCGCCATGACTATTACGATATTGGCGCTATGAGGTATCCTTACACTCCTGTCATGGATCGAACTTTCCGTGTACTCGAAGCTACCAATACCAAGAAAGGAAACTACCTCATCAAGGACAAGCACGGTGTTCAGCCTACCCGCTACAACGACATCACCTGTTTTCCAACCGAGAATCCAGCAGTGAATGCGGGTCGACCTCATTGGGATCCCTTCAGTGTCAGCAAGACAAGCAACGGCCCAATCCCAGATGAGACCGTTCGTGATCCTGATCTCATTCTGAATGACGCCTATGGCAGATTTCGAGACAAGATCAAGCGAGCCGTTGAAACACCACAAATCGAGGGAGAATCCATCGATGATTGGAAGGTCCGAAAAGAGGCCGCCTCGGCTCGTGCTTGGGAGTTCCTGCTGAAACATGACCGATTCTCTCTTCGCGACTATTTGACCTTTGTCGAGGGAGAAACTTTCGAGACCACGCATTGGTTGGAGACACTCAATGCCGGTACTGGATGGTTTGATGAAGCTTTCACTGAGAATGTTCTCGAGTCACTTGCATTCGATTACTACAATCCTGGCAGGGAAGATGACCAGAAGAAAGAGAAGGTAAACAACGTTCAGAGGGAGAGTGATCCAGAGGCTACCTCGGATACCAACGCTGAGCGAGGAAAGTGGTACTACCTTCAAAACGGTAGCTCTTCCCTTGTTATCAACGTGCTGAGAAAATTGGAAGGCATGATTACCGGAAAGACGCCATCGGACAAGGAATTTCCACAGGCCAAACCTAGCGATTTTCCGAGTGTCATGGAACGTATCTCCTGCGGCAGACGAGTCACCAAGATAAGTCGAGATGCCAGCAAGACAAAAAACCCTATCACTTTGGTTCATGTTGACTCTCGTGACAATTCCAGCGCGTTTGTGTCCGAGAAGTTTGATGCCATCTTCAATTCCACGACATTCGGAGCTCTACAAAGGATGGATTTGATCGGTCTCGATCTTCCCTACGACACCAAGGCTGCCATTCGCTCTCTTCGTTACGATGCATCGACCAAAGTGGCCATTCGCTTCAAGAAGCAGTGGTGGACAGATAAGCAGCATCTTCCTATTGCCATTGAGGGTGGACTCGGTAAGACAGATATGCCACTTCGCACTTGGTAAGTTGTGTTTCCCCCTTCTTGCCTACACTTACCGATTTTTTCAGTTCTACCCCTCGTACAACATTGGAGAGGCTCCGGCCGTATTACTCTGTTCATACACATGGGGAGCAGATAGCGAACGAATCGCATCCATGGTCAATCAAACCAGGCTCAAAGAGCGGAGGGAGCATAAGGACCCAAATGACCCCAGGAGCCTCAAAGCGACGGATCAACTCGCCCAAGTCATGCTTGATAACCTCGCTCGGCTACATACAACTAATGAGAAAGATTATCAAGCACTTCTCGCATACATTAGCAGCGAGGAAGTTTTTGACACATACCACGCTCACGACTGGTCCAAGGATACCTACACATGCGGCGGCGCTTTTGCACTGTTCTCTCCCCGTCAATTTTCACGAGTCTACCCCTCTGTCGTCAGGCCATTGGCTGATGGTCGCTTTCATATCATCGGTGAAGCATCATCTGCCAATCATGCGTGGGTTGTCGGTGCACTTGACTCGGCCGTTCGAGCCATGTTCTTGATGTTAGGTCGATTCAAGCTGCATGAGGAACAAAAAGCTATGGTCGAGGAATTTGGTGATATTGGTGAAGTCGATAAGGAGACAGATTACATACAGATTGCTTTGGGTATGTTACCGGCGAAAGATAGGGCCTGTGCGACTCCTGCTTCTTGAGCAAGTTAGTTGTAGCCATGAGCCTGTATTGTCAGCTCCTCGTCTTGAGATATCAGGGATAAAAATCAGGAAATGAATGTCAATTTTGGCTGGTGGCATATTTTGACCTCCTTAAATCCTCTTCAAGTACATCGTTCTACTGCAGTCAGATGTTCATGTCCTCCATAATCCTCGAATTTCAGGTTCAGCAAAGCGGCGAGAGCTCACGGGCGTGCTCAGCGCAGCATGAAGCATCGTCAATGCGGTGTACTGTCCGGAAGGAATGTAAGTCAATATTCTCAGCTCTTGGAAAATCGATATCCCGGTCGTTCCTGACTGTGAACTTGTAGCCGTTTTCTTGCCATCCGTGATAAGAACGACAATGAAATTCAGACCGGATGAAGAGCCTCGAACAAAAGGACGCGTCTGTCACGCGTCCGAGAACGAGTGGGGTCTCGGAGTGACCAATGACCTGCCACTCCCACTTCAACATGCGACCTTCACTCTAACTAGACTAGTCAAGATGGACAGCATGCTTTAATATTCACTTGCGCCAACTCGATCGAATGTGACTGTTGTCAAATGTCCGCAGATCCAAGCACCTCACGTATCTACCTCACTGCCTCGAACAATCCATACGAATCTATCCACAGTATCACCGACGATCCGAGCGTTCGCGCAGAAAGACAGCGAAGAAACGATCGATTGATTAGGTACAGGTCGGATGCTGCAACGAGGAAGATAACACCCTTGCTCAAAGTCACTCCGAAACGATCTCAGAACAATCAAAATACTGGTGCAGAGATATCATCCTCCATCGGGACACTACCAACTATGGCTGCAGTGGACGACTTCGATTACGAGATCCACAAGTTACCTGAGAGCAGTGACGAGGAAAACTCACGAGATGTCTCAATCGACCCTGTGATTGATGGGAAGTCCAAGAGCGCGAAAAGAAAGCAGTCTCCACCGAAGAGACCACTGAATACTAGAGATGTGAATACCGATACAGCTCGCAGATCGAAACGAAGAAAGACCAGCGATGAGCAGCCTCCGTCCAGTACTTTGCCAGAAAAAGGTTCAAATCGCTTTGATGATGACGATTTGTTCTTCTCTCAGGTATCTCGGAGTCAAGAATCAAAACCGCGCAAGATCTATGGCAAGAAATTTGGAAGTTCCCAGAACACATGCTCTCCTTCTTCCAGCGCTACTCAAAAGAAACCGGAACGGAATACCTTCAAGGCTGTCTCTGAGAGTCCACAACCCGAAGTGAGGCCATCGAAGAAGTCAAAATCAAAGCTCGAGACCATGTCAAGTTCCCCTCCACCTGCTTCACCCAGGCGAAAACGAAAACTAGAACACGTTGGATCTTCTCCTAAAGAACCAGAGAACATCCCTCACGCCGTCTTTCAAGCTATCGAAGATTCCGACTCCGACAATCAACAGACCAGCAACACAACATCGGGCACATCCAAATCAACCCGCCGTGACCGCCGCGGCTCAACCTCCTCCCTCTCCTCAGTCGACTCCCTAGTCGAATACCAACTCGACGCTTCCCAAAAAGCCGCCTTAATGTCCGACACAAACAACCCACCACTATCCCAATCCCAAACCCACTCAACCACAACCGCCACAATCCTCCCACCGCACCAGATCATCTGCCCAACTTGCCGCCGTCAAACCTCCCTCCTCAACCTCCCAAACCACTCCCCCAAAACAAACCCGAAGACCCTCTCGCTCCGCCAACAAACAAAGTTCTGCTACGACCACCGCATCCGCGACGCCCAACAAATCTGGAACTCAAAATCCTACCCAACCATAAACTGGGAAACCCTCCCTACATCAGACACCCTACAGTCCGAAATCAAGAACCTCATCCCCTTACTCCGCCGCAAAAGACCCTCCCACTACCTCTCCCATCTCGACTCCGCCATCCAATCCGCAAAAGGCAACCAATCAGAAATCAACCGCGCCTTCGACATCACCAACATCCACCACGGGTACTACGGTCCCCGCGGCGCCAAACTAATCACCCAAGCCATCATGGCCGACACCGACCTCCAGAAACACCTGAGTCGCGCGTTGAGAGGGGACAAGAATATGAGGGTTGCGGGGTTGGGGAGGTTAACGGATTGTGTGCTTGTTCCGGAGGTTTTGATGGGGCTTGTGCAGGGGGATTTGGTGTTGGGGAGACGGGAGGAGGCGGGGAAGGAGGCGAGGGGGGTGCTTGAGGAGAGTAGTGAGTTGGGGATTTTGTTGTGTGGGGGGGATGATGAGGTTGAGGGGGACGGGGAGGGTGAGAGGGAGGATGGATTGGACGTGGAGGGTGGGGAGTTGTGAGGTGATGTGGAGTTGGATTGGCTTGGACTTTGTGGATGTGGTTGTGGATGTGAGTGTGAATGTGTTCTTTACGTGTCGATATTGATGTACATGTCAACATTGCTGTCGTTGTTCGTTTCAATTGGCCGTCTATTCGGTCTCCTTATGTTGGGCGGGATGAATTGTACAACCGAACCACTTGGTTCCATGACTGATGTACATGTTTCGGCTCAAAATCTTCTTGTTGATTAGGTAGTGAGTATCATGAATGTATGTACTATGGACGATGGGTTGTATAAGCTTCTACGAAATGGGTTCGACGTGTTGACTTGGGTTGGGTTAGTTCATTCCTTGGATGCACAGATTTGTCAGTGAAGTGGATGTGCAGGTTGCTGTCCGACCTTAGAGTTATATAGCAGGTGCTACCCAGGGGTATGACGGACTGATGTGTCAGGTACAGATGTCTTGTGTGGTATGCAGTTATAGGAAGTGCTACTTATCACGAGCCATGTTCCATGACTTCGATGGCATTCTATGTTAGTACTTCATGTTCACAGGGAATGGCATTCATGTCACTGTCTTTCTAGATTTCTTTATTCATCACCAACTACTTCATTGATTACTATCTGAGTCCCGACCAATACGCTGTCTTGCCCTGCGGTTTTATCATTCCACATTCCTGTAGCATCATCCTCATCCTCAACATCTGCCGATGTGTCGATGTAGTCGACGACCACGTTCGCCTCGTCATCCTGGTCATTTGTGAACGCGTCAATGTCATCATTGCACGTCTCTCGCCGATCGGATATCGTTTGAGTTTGTCTGAATTCGGTTTCTCAACAGGTCGTATCTTGGTCTCGAACCTAGATACGTGCTTGCTTTTGTCGAGTCCTGACCAGTAGTTGATAATGCTTTTCTTACCGCTCGATTCGGCGGCCTTGTCGTCGTTATGTATCCAGACTGTATTCAGTATTTAATTTCCGTTCAATTCCGTGTTGTCGACAAACTCTACGAACTTCGGGGCTTCGCCTTGGTAACCTTTGTGCTTTCACGCCATTCATGTTGAGATCTTCGTCAATCCCATCCCCAGATGAGTCTTCTATCTGGCAGGGTCGAGAATTGACTCATAGCGTAGCTGGTTGGAGTGGACTGCTATGATGAGATGGAAGACAAAGGTGTCATCCCTTGAGCGCTTCTTTAGCTCAAGTTTTGGCAGTTCCGGGTGTTGAGCGATGGCATAACCCACACTTGAATGAATTTGGGTAATCTGTGGGAGGAAGTGTATCCGCGAAGTCAAGAACCTCCTGGTTCAATTCAGCCAATGTTATGCGCCTTACCGGGACACCTGGCACCACATGGCTAGGATTGTCCTTGAGATGTACCGCGCGCAGGGACCTTGCGAGCGCAGTATAACTGAAGCACCCAGGCTTTGGACATACGCTAACTAGTTTGTGGTCCCCGTCGGCGGTCCATAAAACACCCTTACTTCGGTGCACGGGTTTCCTTCGAAGCTCCTCAATAGTCGGTTGGTTGGTCGCTCACCAGCTGGTGTAGTATACTGTGTTGAGGATCAAAATCGACCTGTATTAGCCATGTGAGTGTACTTCACTTCCAACACAACACAAGAATCCTGGCGCACGACCTTGTCCTCAATCGAAGTTGGGGTTGTCTCGCCTTCTACGGTGAGGCTTAACATTCCACTTATCACAGACTTGACTCAGGATGACCTGACACGGCCCCATCCATCTTTTCTTCGAGCTCTGGTTGAGGTTTCAGTACCCTACCTCTGCGCATCCCGGCACAACCTGTCGTTGCAAGTGGGCTTCGGAAGAAGCGGGCGACGTTCGCTGGGTCTACAATGTTAAAGTGATTGCTCAACAGGCGAAGACAAGGCCGCAATTTTCTGTCTTGTTTGATGGTCAAACTCTCTTCTCCCAGACGCCCAAGGGGCACCCGGTCTTTTTGTCATTCAACACTCGGATTGTCATGTATTCTGCCGTTGCTTGATCGACGGCCATGTCCCATTCCCGATGTTGGCGACTTTTGTATCGTTCCGGAGATGCTGACCGAATCCAATGATTGTGTATATATATAGCACTGTATGCTTTGTTTCCCTTCCACTGCAGTATCTGCTCTTCCCCCGTGGGTCTTTCTTCCGCTTCCGTGCTGCTTCATGCTCCCAACGTTGGACCTTTAACAATACCTTGGGTCCGTCGAGAGATGGTGGAAAACCGGAACCTACGTTCACAGGCAGTATCAGTGTTAGGTAGTGTGGTTTGTTTCCATCACTCAAGAAGGGATTCTCATGACCGTAGGGCGGTCGGATGTCGACGATGGAAGATGAATGTCCCAGAGCACGGAGAAGTATTTTGAGAATGGTCAAGATTGGCTTTCTGGAGAGTCAGAATATCGTCTATGTTGAACCAGCTGGCCCAATGTACGGGCGTGGCGTTCTCGAGGTCTGGATTTGATCATGGTCACCAGGCTGTGTCGTGCTATGACAAGGTGATTTGCTTATCCACCGGACCGCTGGAACTCCTCGAGTCGTCCTTCATGCAACTGACGGTCTGATCGAGAACAGAAAGACATCTAGAAGTCGCGGTGGTCTTGGTCCGGATGATCCGGTGTCCTGAAGGCTGAGGTATCTGAGTTTCATCAACTCTAGAGCCTTGGGAAATCAATGAGTTGGTATCTATGCTAGGACCTTTCGCGGATTACTTGCATCGGTCGAACCGACTCGTAGAGATTGCAGAACCGGGTTCTCTCACACACATCACCGATAATTGGCCCAAAGCACTCGGCCTTCATAGAACTAGTGCGTTGCAAGAACGATGATGATCAACCAAGACTTTTTGCTTCGGTACTGGTGTACAGATATTGCACGACGGCAATCTGTTTGCTGGTCTTATGATCTTCCAGCATGGAACAATCGCTTCATTTTTGACAGGAACGACAGCCTCATCGTGGCCTGTTGACTGCTGGGACGAGTTCTCGCAGGCATCGGGTTTGGTCATAACCCCGTAGTACGTTCTCCTTTGGGGTCGGATCTGTATGGAATTACGAAGGACTCCTTGCAGTTCAAAGTCGTCATTCGCATCAACCGCTGTCAGCACGATCCTGGTAGGAACCTTCGAGATTGCTAGGGTCGTCAATCAACCGAAGGGGATGTATACGATGTCTTGGAGCCCTCGTCTTCCACCTCTATCTGAGTCCAATCTCTGTCTCTGGGTCGACTGCCAGGGGTTGCAGGATGGTAGAGTATGATATATATATAGGCGATATGCCACTGAAGTTGCTCCCGTAATAGTGCTTTGCTTCTTCAAAACAAGATCCGACTTGGGATCTT